>ENA-ORXC01000665-ORXC01000665.1-marine-metagenome-genome-assembly--contig:-NODE-665-length-23121-cov-3.480212_pt1 | contig 23121 bp, 18 predicted proteins | sample MGYA00237865_ERZ511478 | MGnify/ENA metagenome assembly ERZ511478
AGCATTTTTGCTTACTTTTTTTGCAATTGAAAAAAGTAAGGCCCGCACGGCGAGTGCAAGTAAGCTTTGCATCTAAAAAATGTGTTTATGCTTTACTTCTGAATAACCCTGCTTAGCATTTTAGAAGATTATGGGAGAATTAGTACCGAGATATAGAAGACTTTGTAATATGATCTTACAAAAGCATGATGAACTCTCGTAAGCTTTGATTTTCCTGAAGCTTAAGTTTTTTCCTGATTCGATATCTTGTCATCTGAATACTCTTAATCTCTACATTGAGCAGCTGGGATATCTCGTAATTATCTAAATTTAGCTTAATGTAGGCACAATGCTTCAGGTCCAAGGCGGTCAGCTTAGGATTGATCTTAGTCAGCCTCTTGAAAAAATTAGGGTCGATATTCTCAAATAATCTTTTGAATTCATCATGCGAGTCCTGCTCATTCTGGATCGCGCTAATACTCCTATCAAGCTTTTTCATTTTTTGAAATACGTCAGGCTCATCAATATAAAGCTTGACGGTTTTATAAGCATCATCGTACATCTTTTTAATATCATAGATCTGCTTACTGATTTTATTAGAATCTAATTCGAAGGAAAGTAGCCGCCTGTGTGTGGTATCTATTTCTTTAGCGTGCTGCTGCTCGCGGAGATCGATAAGTTCTGATTTAAGTTCGAGTGATTTTTCGAGCTCTGTCTTTTGTTGCTTGATGATAGAGTTTAGCTCCTGTAATTCGTCCTTCTGCTTCTTGAGTTGCCGCTTGGCTCTGTGGAGCTTGAGGGCGCTATTTACTCTGGAGAAAAGTTCTATTTTCCTCACGGGTTTGTTCAGAAAATCGACACTACCAAAGGTGAATGCTTCTTCCAACACCTTTTCATCTTCTAAGCCTGTGATGACGATGATTGGCATTTCATCATATCGAGGGTCATTCTTCAACACCTTCAAGACATCCATACCACCCATCTGGGGCATTTGCCAGTCCAAAAGCATGATGTCCACCTTATTATTATTGAGGAAGTCAGCGACCTGATCGCCATCGTCTAATTCATTAAAAATGTATTCTTCTTCGCCTAAATACTCTTTGTAAAGTATCCTGTCGAATTCTCTGTCATCTACGATGAGAATTGATGCACCCTTCATATCAGCTATTTATATAAATGTACACAAAACCCTACAGACTGTCAATATTTGTAGGGCCTGACTTTTAGTGAATTAAGATATATCACGGGCGCTTATCGTGAAATCCAAAAAAGGATGGATCGAATCCAGAATTTTGTAGATTTGCATCATCGGGATGTAGCTCAGTCCGGTTAGAGTATACGCCTGGGGGGCGTGGGGTCGGAAGTTCGAATCTTCTCATCCCGACCGATGACGACAAATGACATATCATAACCAGTGGGTTATATATGTCATTTTTTATAGGGGGTCATATCGGGGGTCGTTTTGCTAATTTTTTGATTGGAAAATAGCGAGCTGTCTTTCCTGACTTTTGAAGAGTTAAATATGGTTCTTTCCAATCAAATGCTGCGTAATAGTCATTAAATCCTACATACCCAAGATTGAACAAATCGTAAATGTGGTTTGTTTTGGATCGCCAATTATCAATATGCTCTAAGTTCTTATAGTAATAATCAAATCCATAAGAGAATAAATTAATACAGCTAAGGAGTTCAGGGTCTTTTAAAATTTCAGATGTACCATTGTATTTAGTTTCAAGGAAGCCAAAAACCATACTTGCTATATTTTTTTCAGTACTCCTAGTTCTTATTTTTCGCTTTGAGCCATATTTTTTCATTAAACCTTCTCTTACATCTTCTAAGGATTCATTAAGCATGTTTGCAAATCCAATGTACCAATGGTCGAATTCTTCAATTTTAGACCTGAATTCATCTAAGGAAGTATTGATTTTAGCTGGGTCAAAATTTCTACACAATTCGATTTTTCTTTTCATATTCTTGTAGGTATTGCTATGCATGATTCTCAAAATTAATCTATCTGTATCCGTATGACAATCAGGAGATCATAGATGTAAATAGGTCTAAAGTAAATTAGATTCATGATAGTTATGCCTGAAGTAATTATATGCGGATACAAGCAATCATAAATCCTAATATCAAATGAGATAATGATCTTTATATATTATAAATGCAACTATAATTCTTATGGCAATTGGAGATATATTTTCCGCGTTTTCGATTAAGGTTATGCCATTCATTTATATTATCTTCTTTATTGCAGCTAATCTAATCTCAGTTAATCTTGTTGGATTTATAATTATATACTTATTCAGTGTGGACAATAATGATGACAAGCTAGATGTACACTGGTCAGATAGTGATGGCGAGTGAATAATATTAACAAAAGGATTATTTCTCGCAGAAGATATATTTGCCTATAGATCATTGTGGATTTGTATTAAACAGAAATTAAATGAAAGAGATAACATTAGACTTACTAAATAATGGGCAAGATTTCATTGATCCTGCTTTAGACCCAATATTTATCAATGAGACAAGAAATATTAAATTATTCAATGCCACATTTTTCATCTGGAATTGAATTAACGATAAAAAAGAAATTGAGAAAAGAGCATTGGCCTTTACTATTCGAAGACACTTCTGAAGCCTACAGATAGTGAAGAGGACTTTACGAAAATATCGATTCTTTAAAAGGCAGGATTAAGAAACAGCATTAAAGAATCGATTTCTTGGTGCACTATTAGGACATCAGATCGCAAGTGGACTACACATATTTAACTAGCTTTTTACGTTTTTCAAAAACCCAGTAATAGGAGTGGAATTTTCGAGCATGTTGTTGATTTTTTAATTGCCAATCAGCCACAATTCGATGTTTAGCACTGAGAATGAATAAGTCTTTGGCATACCATCCAATCTTTTCAGCTTCATTACATACAAACACGTGAGAGAAATATTGAGTGCCAGAGCTCACTTTATCTTGACATTTAAAAATAAGTTTCCCTTTAGGTTCACATACTCGATATAATTCTCTTAAAGCATTAATATAAAATGAATGTAATGCCTTTTCGTTAGGGTAGACTCCGAATCTTTTATTTATTTTATTATGAGAATTATCAACTTTAAGAGACGGTCCCGTGGTAGCTAAAAATGGTGGGTCAAACATAATATGTTTAACGCTATTTGACTCTAAGGGAAGTTTTTCGGCATTTGCTTTAATTACACCTTCACTTTGAGGATGAAGGTCAAATTTCAATCTTGGTTGTTCTATTGCTCCACTTTTATAAAATCTACCCGTTGAATAGGTAGGATCCAAGTCTATGGCTTGTCCATTAAAGTGCAAATGGATAATGCTGGAGATTATCTCATCATCAGAGTCAGATACTGATGTAATTAGTCTATTTCTCATGTCATTGAGTCTAAATGTCAAAACCGAAGAAATCAAATCTAGATATTTAATATGACCTCATAATCATGAAGTCATATAAATCTCATAATAGGAGAGGGAATATTTTTCAATTAATATGATAAAAGCAAAGGTTTTCTCTTGCAGTAGACTCTACTTGTTTCAATATATACGTGGTAAGATGTCGGAAGACCGTTGGTATCATCTTCAATTTATGTGGCGATTGTTACGGAAGCATAATCTAACGTAAATAAAAGTGGTCTGTACAGTAAGTACCCATATTATAATAGTACATTGAAATAGAGACTTCAGGTAACTAAACGTGAAGGAGAAAAAAACTGGAAATATATATAGATATGACTTTTAGCAAAGCATTGCTTTTGATTACATTACTCATCAGTAGCATTGGCTGTGGTGAAGATGTGAGACAGGACCGTACCGATACCGCCGCTGCTACTAATCTGGCTGACGAAAAACCTAAGCAAACAAGCCATAAACTCGTCAGGCTGACCAAGCCGGAAGCCGAGCGATTGGCGGCTCTGCCTATGTCTTGCATTCAGAAGCCGCTACCATATAAAGCTGGGCTGACCATCGCATCTGAGGGAGATTTGGCGATGCCGCGGGTACACCATCCGGCATTCTATGGCTGCTTTGACTGGCACTCGGCTGTTCATGGTCACTGGTCAATTGTGCATTTGCTAAATGAATATCCTGATCTATCAGAAGCGGCTGAGCTTAAGCGCATGCTGAAAGAAAATATCACACAGGAGCATATCGAGACGGAGCTGGATTACTTCTCTATGAATGAATACACTAAAAGCTATGAAAGAACTTATGGTTGGGCATGGTTATTAAAGCTGGCAGAGGCCTTAGATAAATGGAAGGATCCCATGGCACAAGATTTGCTGCTCAATCTTCAGCCGCTCGTTAGCTTTATATCTGCTCAGTACATAGATTACTTGCCAAAACTGGTCTATCCCATCAGGGTAGGAGAGCACAGCAATACAGCTTTTGGATTATCATTTGCTTACGATTACGCAGTGCAGTTTGATGATCAAGCCCTGAAGAGAATCATTGTTTCTAGAGCAAAAGAGTTTTATTCATCTGATATTGACTGTCCGATCAGTTGGGAACCAAGTGGGTATGATTTTCTATCTCCATGCTTACAAGAGGTAGATCTGATGCGTAAAATATTGTCTACGAGTGAATTTGAAACGTGGCTGGGCGCATTCCTTCCAGAGCTCATTGAGGGTACGTTGGACTTAGAGCCAGGCTTGGTCAGGGATCGATCTGACGGGAAGTTGGTGCATTTAGATGGCGTGAATTTTTCCAGAGCTTGGTGTCTATATCCTTTGTCTAGTATTTATCCCGATAATGCACATATACGTCAGTTGGCTGATATTCACATGGAGGCGTCATTAGATAATATTGTCGGCGATCATTACAGTGGAGGTCACTGGTTAGGCTCTTTCGCACTATACGCTCTACAATCCATACCTGATGAATAAAAAGGTGATTGACCTTAATTGTGACTTAGGCGAGAGTTATGGAAATGCTGGACCACATCTGGACCAGCGGATCATGCCTTATATTAGCTCTTGCAATATTGCCTGTGGTTTTCACTCAGGTGACCCACTTACGATAAGCAAGACCATTGATGCAGCTATTGCGCATCAGCTACTCTTGGGTGCTCATCCCTCGTATCCAGATTTGCAAGGTTTTGGAAGACGCTATATGGAAATTCAGAAGTCAGAACTTAGGGCTATACTCCATTATCAAATTTCAGCCCTCAGAGGGATGATTAGAGTGAAAAATGCTAAACTGTACCACGTCAAGCCTCATGGGGCACTTTATAACGCCGCAGCTAAACAAGATCATATAGCTGAAGTCATCATAGATACTATCATTGAGATAGATGACAACTTAGTATTGTACGGACTCTCAGGTTCTCGGATCGCCGACATTGCCATTTCTAAGGGATTAGCTTTTCGCCACGAGGTATTCGCTGATAGGCTCTATGAGGATGACTTGCAGCTCAGACATCGTAAATATGATGGCGCAGTGTTGAATCATGCTGCAGCCTTAAAACAAGTTGAACAAATAATGGCAGATCAATCTGTGACGACTATCTCTGGTACAGTGCGGAAAATTACCGCCGATACCATATGTTTGCATAGTGATACCCTAGATGCCATTCAGCTATCCAGGGATATTTATGAACTTGTAAGAAAATAGTTAATTTGAAATCCATCCAACTATCAGATGTCAACTTGCTTATAGACGAGATCGCCACTGGCAGGCATCGTATTATTGTTGATGAGCCAGTTCAAAACAGAGTCTCAGCAGCACTAATCGGTCAGCATATATCGGAGCATCCATATTTCCAAGGTACCGTCAGTGCGACCTCGGCGGAGGTGCTTATCAGTAAAGACATCAGCTCAGAACAACTCTATGCTGAGTTAAAAAAGATAAAGTTTAAACCAAACCGAAAAAGTAAAAATTACAATCTGCCTATTTATTTTGAAAATGGTAGCGACTGGCATGATGTAGAGGAGAAGCTTGGCCTATCAAGAGAGGCGATTATCAATAAACTAATACAATCTCAAATTACTGTAGCTAGTTTTGGCTTTCTTCCAGGCTTCGTGTACCTGGAAGGCCTACCAGATGATATTCATTGCAAACGTAAGACTACACCTGCTAAGCATGTGGCAGCTGGATCATTTGGTTTAGGCGGACCATACGCTGGAATTTATCATATTGCGAGCCCAGGAGGTTGGAATATCATTGGCAATTGTCCGATACAGCTATTCGACTCGAATACTTTCGAATGTCCTATTAAGGTTAATGATAGACTCATCATCAAGTCCATAATGGCAGAGGAATACGAGATTCTAAAAGCAAGGCCTGTGACCATCGAAAAGTATCAAAAGAAATGAGCTACTTAAAAATTATCAAGAAAGGGCTTTATACTTCGATTCAGGATGCTGGAAGGTATGGCCATGCGCTATATGGAATACCTCAGTCAGGCGCCATGGATGCCTACTCTGCCAGACTGGCTAATCGCCTGGTGAAGAACCCTGAAGAAGCGGCTCTGATAGAATGCACCTTCATACCTCCAACCATAGAGTTCTTTAAAAATTATATCATCTCCTTGACGGGTGCTGACATGAAGTGGCATATCGGTGATTTTGCTGTACCTAGATTTACTTCATTATATGTGCGTAAAGGAAGTATTCTGAGAGGTAGCTCGGCGGCCAGCGGTGTGCGAGCATACATAGCTATCCAAGGCGAGATAGATGTTGAGCCCGTCTTAGGCAGCAAGTCGTACTACTCTGGAATGGCAATAGGTGGATACCAAGGCCGTCTTATAGCCAAGGGTGATCAAATAAAGATGAAAAGTAAGCGGTCAAAATGGGCATTTGATTATATCGCTGATGAGGAAAGGCCTAATCTTATGTCCGAGAAACTCATTCCTATTACTCGAGGACCTGAATGGCATTTTTTGAATCAAGAATCTAAGACTAGTTTTATTTCAGGTCAGTGGACGATATCTTCTCAGAGTGATCGGATGGCTGCTACACTGCTTAATCACAAACCTGACTTAAAGGTCGACCTTAAAATGCCATCTGTACCCGTGTTTCCAGGTGTCATTCAGACACCACCTGATGGTAAGCCCATCGTAGTTCTAAATGATGGACAGACGACTGGCGGATATCCAAGGGCTGCTATTATACCTACTAATTCACTAAGCATATTTAATCAGATCAGACCCTCTGAGTCATTTAGATTCTTCTTTGTGAATTCTTAGGTTCCACTCGATGACATGTGTGGGAATATTGTAGAGAATATGAGGATTATTTGTAGGCTATATCGGAATAGTTAAGCTCTACCTTAGATGTACGAAATCTTTAATATATACGGGTTAAAAATAAATTATCCTAAGTGCACATGCTGAAGTTACCGATACCGACGTGTGATAGTTTACATTGATTCATCTAAATATTATCTGTAGTATTTCTGCTTTATTCTGCTAATATCTATTAATACATATTTGTTCGTTTTTACTTATATGCATTGATGAAATTTCTAATCCTTACTAAGTCAATATGGAAAGTACAGAATACTGCAGTATGCAGAACGGATCATTAGATTCCTATAAAACGTCAATTTTATTGACCGAAATAATCAAAACGGCTCAGAAAGATTTTCTTCTGCTCAAGGGAGGCATAGCTAATAGCGATTCGAAGGTATGGGGAACAGGTCCACTATTTATAGAAAGGACTGCTAAAGAATTATCGTTTCATGGCTTCTTATCAGCTTTAAAGCAAATTAAGACAGAAGCAGCAGAAAATCAATACGATCTCGCTCTATACTATCAAATGGTGAAGGCGTGGAGCAGTGAGATTTGCCTTCTTCGTTCTGCCAGTATAAAATTGAGAAAGTTATCCGCGTGAAAGATTAGCTTAGCTTGTTTTGGATTTTTTTGGTATTTTCATTGGGTAAGCCTTCTGTAGTAGGAAGGCTTTCTCATTTCGTGTTACCCCTGTTAGCTGATAATTATTTGCATTAGAATAGCATGGTTTATTACTAAGGGAAACGGTAAAGTAAATTAGGCAGGTTTTTTAATAGAAAATATGAAGGTAGAACCTTCTCCTTCAGTTGAGTCCACCCAGATAGTACCATCATGTTTGGTTACTATTTGTTGGCAAATACTCAGACCTATGCCATGGCCCTTATAGTCTGATTTATTATGAAGAGTCTTAAAGATCTCAAATATATCAGAAAGATTTTCTTTGGCTATACCGATGCCATTATCCTGAATGGAAAATTGCCAAGCTTTTTCCAAATCTACATAATCTATATTAATCTCAGGTAGCTCATTTAATTTATGAAATTTAATTCCATTTCTGATTAAATTTTGAAACAGTTGCCCTAGTTTTATCTTATCTCCATATATAAACTCAGGAATTCTCTTAACATTCACTTTAGCACCTGTCGATTTTATATCAGAGGATATATTAATGAGCAGATCATTCATAAATTCTAATGTATCAATTCTGACAATATTTAAATTTGAACTATTGACATCTGAATATTTTAAAAGATCTTCTATAAGCTCTTCCATGCTTTTCGAACTTCTAAGTATAATATCTATAAATACTCTTTCCTTATCTGAAAGATCGTTGTAGACGCTTCGTTTCAGAAGCTGGCTAAAACTGAGTATAGTTCTAAGTGGTGCTTTTAGATCATGGGAAGCGATAAATGCAAAATTCTTTAAATCATAGTTTGATTTGATATACTTTTCTAATTGAATATTCTTATTATTTATTTCACGCAGGTTATTTTCTATTTGGATATCCTTGAGCTTCTTGTCTGTTATATCTTTATAGTTCCGAATGACTATCTTCTTTCCATTCACCTCGAGAAGCTGAGTCGATAACTGTATATGTCGTTCGTTTCTATCGACGTCGTAAACTAACCTTTCCGTTACGAGCTGTCCCTTACGCATGAATTCTGCCAGATCAGCTTTTAATACATCCTTAGTCAATTGGCCATTTGATTGGCGAAGTGGAGCATTATTCAAGATTGAATTTATGCCTTGAGTTTTCTCATTGCCCTTAAAATATTGTAGCATTTGTCGGTTACGCTGCCTCAGCTCCGTTATGAGTGATCCATCATTTCCTATAGATATCTCTATAATGTCAATAGCTTCCAATGCATTTTCTATGAGCGTCTCATAGATTTGTTGCCGTTCTTCCTTTTCTTTGATCGTATTTATTTCTTCAGTGATATCAAATAAAAGAATTAGAAGGCAATTTTGATTCTCGTACTCTATTTTCTTTGTTTTTAACTCTATCACAGAGGGGCTTCTTTTATGACGGGGTGTCAGCGGTAAGAGCGTCTCATCATCACCCAGATCATTGTTAAATGCCTGGCAAATATAGCTTTGATCTTCTTCAAAGAGATCATAAAAGCTGGCATTAATTTTCAGATCCTGATCTGATGAAGCTAATAATGATTTGGTCTTATTTGAAAAATATTTCACATGTGCGTTGTTGTCAATGATGACAATTCCACAAGGTAAAAATTCGACTAAATCTCTATACCTTTTTTCGTTACTAATAAGTTGTTTTTCATTCAGGTAGTGATCAGTCATATCTCTGACTACTAACATACAGGCTATGATATCTGCAGTGCTATCACGTACTGGGGCATATAATAAATCAAAGTACTTGCTACAATCTTCTACCTTGAATTTGCTGATTAATTGAATAGACTTCCCATTAAAGACTTGATCAACAATCTTTGTTAATTTATCTATTTCTTGCTTGGGTAAGATGTCATATAGATTATCACCTATATTAGTTTTGTTGTGAAATATTGGCAGAAATAGTTCATTCATTTTTGGATTGACAACAGCTATTTTTAAGTTTAGATCGAACACACAGATTCCGTCAGGTGAACTATCTAAGATGGTAGACAAGTAGGCTTGTCGCTCATTGAGTTGAATCTCATTTTGCTTAATCGAGCTAATGTCTTGAGATACGCCTAAGCAACTATATATTTTCCCATCTATATTCTTTAAAGGATAGTATTGGGTGTGAAGTGTTTTATCTCTTGATTTATCATGTGTGATGATATCTGTAATGACATCTCCTGCTAAGACTTTCTGATAGTGCTCTTGATGTTTTTTTGAAAATGCAGCCTCAGGTAGTTCTAATTTTAAGTTAGAGCCTATCTCTAAGTCAATGCCGTACCTATTTTTAAAATCCTCTTTGGCATGAGTATTTGCAAATAGTATTTTAAAATTCTTATCTAATGCATATATCCCCATTGCAGTCCGCTCTAAAATGCTATGCATCAGCGATTCTTGTTTGATTAAAGCTATTTCTGAGTGTATATGTACAGATACATCCTGCACCATTAATAGAATAGTTTGCGAATCCTCTTGATTTTTATCTATTAGTTTTCCTCTTACTTCTACATATACATCCTTACTTTGGCTCTTGTGTATTTGAAGAATATTTTCTGATTTATATTCTCCTGTCTCCTTTACGGTGTCTAGGATTGCATTCAATAATTCTATTGAATTAGGATGAATAAGGTGTGAAAGTTGGCTATGGTCGACTTCTGATTTGTCGATATTAAGTATGCTAAGAGCTGATGGCGAGCAGTATCTTATTTTGTGATTGAGATCTAAGTGCACTATGCCTGTGGGACAGTTTTCAATAATTTGTCTAAACTTATATCTGGCAGATTTTAGTTTCTCGTTATTTATATAATCTTTAGTGATATCCACACATGAAAGCAAATAACCCTTCGGCTTTTTATGGCTTCCTAAGAGAGTGATATTAATCGAAGCATGTATCTTTTTACCAGTAGAGTGATTACCGATGGCTTTACAATTAAATAAGCCCTTCTTTTGTATGACAAGTTTTTTTTCAGCCTTTTCTATGACTCCACAGTTATCTATGCCAAGAAAATATTCAACTGATTTATTTTTATAATAACTGAGATCAAAGCCAAATAAATGAGCTGTTCTATCGCCAACAGCGACGATTCTGCCGTTCAGATCAGTTTTAATAAATCCTGCTGAGGTAGAATCTAAGAGCGCCCTATAGCTTTGCGTTTGGGTATAAACTTCACTCAAGACTGGGCCACTGTTTATTGGGCTAATAGATTCGTTAATCTCTCTAAAAACTAATAAGAGAATCTTATTTTCTTGAAACACTGGTTTTACAGTTAGTTCATAGAATACACTTGATTCTATGGAGTCAACTTGATACCGCACGTACGCACGTTCAGGATCTCTTGAAGCTACCACTTTCAAAAGTAAATTCAGGATCAGTCCATTGTCTTCATCTTTGTCATCTGTCACAGATTTTAGTTGACAGAGTGTTATAGGAGCGTGACTAAAATGAGCTGCGAAGTTGGAGTTAGTGACTATACTTGCCTGAAGATCTATATGATACATGCACGCTGAATCTGGCTCACATGAAACAAGTTCATTGAGTAATTCTACATTGAAATTTTCAAGGTAGACCTCGTCAGAATGCAGAGGATCCTTAGGTATATACTTCTTGCCTTTAATAGACATGCGCGTTTAGTCAATTAGTTAAATCAACAGTTGGTGAGGTGCAAGCAGGATTAAGGGGGAGATATTGTTTTAAGATGTACGCTTACGGACGTATTAAGACTTTAATATATGCCAAAATCATACCTGAAACAAGTATTAATTTCAAAAACCATTAGATGACGTTATATGAATCACAATAATTCATATTCACTTCTTTCAATTTGGCAAGTTAATGTAGATGTGGATAGTTAAAATGATGAGCTATGTATTTCTTTTCTAAAAATGATGTGTTGTCTTTGATGCATTTTCAAAATCATTCTAATTTACGATCCACTACCTACAGCCAGGGGGACATTGCTGAGCTTTGGCAAAATATTCTATGACACTGCTAGTAAAGCTATGATTGTGTTGGGGAAGCTAAGAAATTATTCTACGGGTTATTAATTTTAGTAATTCAGTGATGAATCGAGCGTGACTATCGTCCTCTTGATTTTATTATCTCTAATAAACTCAATCTCTACCTCTTCTCCCGGCTTATATTGCTCCAGTATTAAGAAGAGATCATTATTATTTTTTATCGGCTGATTACTGATCTTTGTGATGACATCGCCTGGCTGCTGATATCCGCGCTGATTGATAGAAACTCCTCGGAGTCCTGCTTTCTCAGCCCCACTTCCTTTATTCACTTCCGATATCATGGCGCCTTCAATCTCAAATCGATTAATGATTTGCTGCTGAAAGACGACCACGCCAAGTAGGGGTCTTTTGACTCTTCCATATTTGATGATATCAGGCACTACCCAATTCACCACATCCACAGGAATGGAGAAGCCGATTCCAGCAGAAGCTCCTGAAGGGCTATATATCATAGTATTGACGCCTATAAGTCTGCTGCTTGAATCGAGTAGTGGTCCCCCAGAATTTCCTGGGTTGATGGCAGCATCAGTTTGTATCACATCTCGGATTGGTCTTCCTGAGATTGAGGTAATCTCTCTACCTAAAGCACTTATGATGCCTGTCGTGAGAGAATGATCTAATCCGAATGGATTGCCTATAGCAAATACGGATTGGCCTACCTTGAGGTCATCGTAGCTACCTACTTTGATCGCTTTGAGTACCTTTCGTGGAGCATCAATTTTTAGCACAGCCAAATCTTTATTTGGCTCGTATCCTTTGAGAGTAGCGTTGTATGTCTCCTGATTAGATAGCGTGACAGTAAGACCGTCAGCCCCATCCACTACGTGAAAATTAGTAACGATGTGCCCTTCTTCATCCCAGATAAAGCCAGAGCCTGACCCACTGGGTATCTGTAGCTCATTCCGATTCCAATAGTTGCGCTGTACTTTAGAGGTCTTAATAAATACGACAGAGGGTGACACTTCTTCAAAAAGTTTGATAGTCGCTGCTTCTACATCCGTAATATGAGTGATGGGCGATACATCTCTGCCCGTGGTCAAAGATTTTTTCTGATGATAAGTAAGCACCTCATTATCTGCAAGATTTTGAGGTAGAGGTTCTTCTTTCCAAGAAGTCCCCACGAAGAAGCCAACACACATTAGAATGGTCCAGATCAGCAGATTAATAGGTTTCATAACTTAGATTTTGAATTCTTATAGTATCTATGATGCGATAACAGAGATTAGCTTTTATTCTGAATCATCAACATGCGTGGTGTCTCTTATCGTCTGATATAGATAACGGCAGACTGGCATGATTGATTAAGTAGATAATGAAAAAAGTACTCAAAATCTTATGCATTAAGACTCGAATCTAGGTATAAGACTCTATATAATCTTGCGACTTAGCCTTTTTTGGGTGATTTCTTGGCCTTTGTTTTAGGTTTAGCTTTTTTGGCGGCTGCTTTCTTTTTAGCAAAAGCGTTAGGAATTTCGGTTTCAATGATTTGCTTAACTTGGTCTATAGTCCAGTCTTTAAGCTCTTCTGCAGGTATTTTCTCACCCTCCCGTTTAGGCAGTTTGACATTCTTTTTCTTGAATTTTATGATTGGCCCCCAGCGAGCATTTTGAATGGATATCTGATCCTCTGGCCAGTTTTGGATATATCTATTTGCTTCTTTTTCCTTCTTAGCATTTATCAACTCATCCATCTCAGCTATGGAGAGATTCTCAAAGTCGTAGCGCTTGGGCACGTTAATGAAGAACTCATTCCACTTGAGGAATGGTCCAAATCGTCCTTTACCCTTCGTGACTGGTATTCCCTCGAAGTGATGTATTGGTGCATCTGCAGCACGTTTTTCTTCTATAAGTTCTATGGCTCTCTCCGTAGTGAGGGATAATGGATCTTCTCCTCTTGGTATAGATATGAATGACTCACCAAATTTGACATAGGGTCCGAATCTTCCTCTTGCTACGATAACGTCTTGTTCTTCATATTCACCAAGTGTCTTGGGCAGCTTAAAGAGCTCCATGACCTCCTCAAAATTAATATCCTCCATGGACTGGCCTGGTTTTAGGCTAGCATATCGAGGCTTACCCTCTTCGCCAACTTCTTCGACTGTGCCAATCTGTGCTACTGGACCATAACGACTAATCTGAACTAACACAGTATGCCCAGACTCTGGATCGACTCCTAGATCTCGTCGTCCTTTAGCTCTTTCGGCCTTTTCGAGCGTCTCTTCTACATTCTCGTGGAATGGATGGTAGAAGCCCTTGAGCATGTCTTTCCAGCCAGATGACCCGAGCGCTATTTGGTCAAAATCTTGCTCTATATCGGCGGTGAAATTATAGCTCATGATGTCATCAAAATGCTGATTCAGAAAATCAGTAACGACCATGCCTATATCTGACGGGTATAATCTATTTGATGTAGCACCTGTAATTTCAGTCTCTATTTTTTTATTGACTTCCCCCTTGTGCAGCGTGTAGAAGTCATATTTTCTTTCGACACCTTCTCTGCTTTCTTTCACTACGTAGCCTCTGTCTTTCTCCATTATCTTCGATACTGTAGGGGCGTAGGTAGATGGTCGTCCAATGCCAAGCTCTTCCAACTTTTTCACTAAGCTGGCTTCGGTGAATCTGGCTGCTGCCCTTGTGAATCTTTCTACGCCTTCTATCTTATCTATATCAAGTATTTGACCATCACTGAGCGGTGGTAGAATGCCCTTGGCCTCTTCATCTTCGCCCTCATCTTCGTCTTTGGATTCTATGTAAAGTTTTAGAAAGCCATCAAATATTAAGACTTCACCCTTAGCGTTAAATATATCATTTGATCGGGTAGAGATACCTATCTTAACGGTGGTTTTTTCAAGTTTAGCGTTAGCCATCTGGCTGGCTACTGTGCGTTTCCAGATAAGATCATAGAGTCTCTGCATATCGGAAGTGCCGCTGACTGTCCTAACTTCAAAATTAGTTGGTCGGATGGCTTCGTGAGCCTCTTGAGCACTCGCATCTTTTGATTTGAATCGTCTGACCTCAGCGTAGTGATCGCCGAAGTCCTTTTTAATTTGCTCTGATATGGCAGTGATGGCTGTCTCACTCAGTGATTTGGAGTCAGTCCTCATGTAGCTGATGTGTCCATTCTCGTACAGCTTTTGGGCGGTAGACATCGTACGCCGTACGCCAAAGCCCAACTTACGACTTGCCTCCTGTTGCAGCGTGGATGTAGTGAAAGGTGCAGCGGGCTTACGCTGCGTAGGCCTCACCTGAATATCGTCAATGGTAAAGACAGCATTTTTACACTCTTCTAAGAAAGCAGCTGTATCATCCCCATTTTGTAATCGCTTATCTAATTCAGCTTTAAGAATAGTAGGATTTCCATTTTTATCTTTTACGATGAAGCTGGCTGAAATCTTATAGTATGGTTCTGTTTGGAATGATCTGATCTCTCTTTCTCTCTCTACGATAAGCTTGACAGCTACGGACTGTACTCTTCCTGCGGATAATTTATTCTTCACCTTTCTCCACAGTATCTCACTGAGCTCGAAGCCGACTAAGCGATCGAGTATTCTTCTCGCCTGCTGAGCATCTACCAGATTCTTATCAACGAGTCGTGGATTTTGTATGGCCAGCTGAATGGCAGGCTTAGTGATCTCTCGAAAAACGATCCGCTTAGTCACCTTTTCATCTAAGCCGAGTACCTCACATAAGTGCCAAGATATCGCCTCTCCCTCACGATCCTCATCCGTCGCTAGCCAGATCTCTGTGGCTACTTTGGCGGCATCTTTTAGCTCCTTGACGACTTTTTCCTTTTCTATTGGTATTTCATAGCTCGGTGTAAAATCGTTTTCTATGTCAACTCCTTTCTTGCCCTTGGATAGGTCTCTGATGTGGCCATAGCTTGACTTTACTTTAAAATCTTTGCCTAAATACTTTTCAATTGTTTTGGCTTTCGAAGGGGACTCAACTATTAATAAGTTTTTTGACATTTCGATTTAATTGTTCGCTAAGTGTGTGTGAAAATGACTGCAAAAATGAAAAAAAAACCAATACTAAAAATCAATCTTACAATTTCTTTTAGTCGTATGGTACCACTTTAATAACAAAAGTACTGCCAGAAACTCTTAAGATTCATGGACGGAGTAAGAATTAAAATCCCTTAATTTTTTTTTCGTCGACTGATCGTTTCCGCTGTTTTTAACCTATCTGCTAATTCCTTCTCTCTCTTATCAGAATAAGATTTAGCTCTCTGGTCGAGCTCCAGCGCTACCTTATTTAGATGTCTGTGAAAGGAGATAATGGTGAATTCTATCATATCATCAGGATATGAGACGCCTAATGATCTTAGGTAGGCTGAAAATCTTGATCCCTCATAGAATGACCAGTTATGAGCCATCCATTTACCTAATCCTAAGTGTAATTTTTGTGCAGCCATAGCCTCAGGAGCTGATGCCATCCTGTCTAATGAAGCAGCAGGTGAGAGTCTTATTAGTTCCTTAAAGCTATCAGATAGGTCTTCAGGTATATATACCCCGTTTATGTGCGTTTTCTTGATATTAGCCTCATAGATCGAATCTTGCTTAAGCAGAAGTTTTGCCTGACTGGACTGCCCTACAGCAGAATAGGCCACTAACAATATGCTACAGATAGTAATTTGCTTAATGATCATGTGGGCAGTAACATTGATAAATAATCATTTAGTTTTACCAAAGCGAATATTAACAATAATTTAGATACCAAATGAAATTTTTATCAGTCTCGGAATTTTTTATAGTACAGCTGATATTATATGTGTTGATCTGGATTATTAACGACTATGTGGCATCACTGCTCCTACTGATCATTCCAGTCATAGCTACATCCATATTGATACTGTCATTATTGTTCGAGCTCATCGAACCATCCAAAGTACCTCGCATATATTATAAGTATGTATTGACTATGATCTTCTCTCCGATGCTCGTGGGCTTCTTATATTTTTACATTAATGGCTTTGATTTGAGCTGGATGTAGTCATTTAGTGGCGATTTTTAAGATGATGATTGTTCGTCAGCTTTCGCTGCTTTACTCTCGTATGCAAAAAAATATACCTCACAGCCTGTCATTTTACGCCAGCTTTACTGCATGATGATTTTATGTCTTTCTTTTTTTCTTCTTAGCAGCGGGAAAGAGGACATTATTCAGTATTAACCTGTATCCAGGTGACTTGGGGTGCAAACTAAGATCAGTCTCAGGATCGTTTACGTAGTGTTTATAGTCTTCGGGATCATGGCCGCCGTAGAATGACCACGTGCCCTGACCGTAGGAGCCGTGAATGTACCTCGCTTCTCCTATTGATTTATTCTCGCCCATAATGAGTACCTCAGGCTTAATATATGCTTTGTCGAAGGCTGTAGTTTGTCCCATAAATCCTTTGACTGTGGTCGTATGATTTTGAGTAAGCATGGTAGGTATTGGATCCCACTTAGCTGAGAATTCAAAGAGTGTGAAATAGTCAGCCTTTGGATTGATCTTTCGTTTTCTATGGTCTATACTGGATGTCTCGTATTCAAGATGATTCTTGACGATCTGAAAGTCTTGAAATGCGAAAGTCTTCGAATAATCTAATTTGCTCTGTGCCGACGGGGACATTGGGTCACCATCAAACACTTGATGGCAGATATCTGTTCCTTCTGCAGCCAGAGCTAAGTCGTACGTATCTGTCGCTGAGCACATAGCGAACATAAATCCACCAGCGCCTACATATTCTTTAAATCTTCTGACCACAGCCAGCTTCATTTGTGACACCTTGGAGAATCCTAAACTTTTAGATAGTTCCTCCATTTTCCTCACGTTAAGCTTGTACCATGGTTGATTATGGTAGGCTCCGTAGAACTTACCATACTGGCCGCTAAAATCTTCATGATGCAGGTGTAGCCAGTCGTACTCAGCTAATTTGTCCTCCATGACTTCTCGATCATAAATTTGATCATAAGGTATCTCCGCGTAAGCTAATACTAAAGTGACGGCATCATCCCATGGCTGTATGCGCTCTCCTCTAGCATTGAAATCTGGTGAATAGACCGCGATTTTAGGTGCAGTCTCCAGCTTAATGACTTCTTGATTCTTTTCTGGATCTGATATATCTTGCCTGATAGCAGCGAATTCAGCATTAGATATAACCTTGTAGCTTACGCCTCTGGTCTTACATTCTTTTTCATAATAGGTATTGTGTGCAAAAGCGAATGCGCCGCCTTGATAATTGAGCAGCCAATAGGCTTCGTCGTCATTTTCTAAGATCCAGTATGCAATACCGTAGGCCTTCAAATGATCTTTTTGATTATCATCATCCATAGGAATCAATATGTACGAGGCTATACCAGTACACACGAAAGCGATGGATAGAAAAAAAGTATAGAAAATTTTTATCATTTATTTATTCTTAAGTATCGTGATTCAAAAACGTGAACAGAACAACAATAATTGCAGTTCCATTCGTTAATAAAATTGCAATATATAATGTTCATATTTGCGAGCTAATCGTTAAATACAGCAAATCATAGAAAATCTTAGTTTTTCATATCCTCTCTGGTATATAGGTCTTTGTGTCCTGCTGGGTATCGTGTATTCCTTGTTTTTGTATTTTAAAGATAAGAGATTTGGGGCTCGCTTTGCTGCATTACCTTACCTCTTGGCATTATTGAGATTCTTGGGTGTGACCGGTTTAGCGATGCTGCTTTTGACGCCTCTACTTAAGCAGGTGGATGAGCAGGTGAAAAAGCCACAGATAGTCATCCTGCAAGATAAATCTCAATCGGTCTTGGCGGATACTAAGGCTGGTGGAGAAGACTACAACTCAGCCATGAACAGGCTGCAGTCCAGCCTCAGCGAGAGATATGACGTGAGCACCTTCCAATTCGGTGATGAGATACAATCGATCAATGATACTTCAGCAACTGACTATAAGACGACTAATATATCTTTAGCACTACAGTATACCTACGATGTATTTAATGATCAGAATCTCGGTGCGGTCATCTTAGCAAGTGATGGTCTATATAATGAGGGAAAGAACCCTATGTACCTCAATACTGCGTTTAAAGCACCATTCTATACTATTGGACTCGGTGATACGACGATCAGAAAAGATCTATTCATCAAGAATGTTCTCTATAATAAGATTGCTTACCTCGGAGATAAATTTAATATACAGGTAGACGTACAGGCTTTCAATGCAGCAGGCAACTCTACGAGACTGACTGTAAGAAAAGAGACTGGGGGTAAATTTACTGAAGTAGCAAGAGAACCAATAAGAATCGACAAGAACCAATATTTCATCACGAAGACTCTGACCTTAGAAGCTACTGAGCCAGGCGTGACTCGCTATAGAATCTCAGTGTCTGGCATCAATGAGGAAATGTCTAAGGTCAATAATACGCAGGATATCTATGTGGAAGTTATTGATTCGAGATTGAAGATTTTACTACTGGCTAATGCGCCTCACCCAGATATAGCAGCGATCAAGCAGCTGCTAAGCGACAACAAAAATTACGAAATAGAGGTGAGATATGCAGACACTAATGACGAGCTAAATAATTATGACTTCTATCTGTTTCATAATCTGCCCAGCAGAAAGCATAACCTCAGTAGCATCATCCCTGCTATAGACCGAAGAAAAGCTCCCCGCCTCTTTATGGTAGGCGCACAGACTAATCTTAGTCAATTCAACAATTATCAAAACACACTAGATATAATTGGTAATAATTCTAATCATAATGAAGTACAGGCGATTTTAAATCCATCATTTGAATTATTTAATATAGAGGATAACAGTAAAAACAAAATAGAGCGCTTCGCCCCGATGATGGCTCCTTTTGGAGATTATAAGATAGGACCTAAAACAGAAGTGCTGTTTTATCAGCAGGTCAGGAAGATAGATACAGAATATCCCTTGGTAGCATTTAGCGACGATAACGGGATCAAAACTGGTGTCATAGCTGCTGAAGGTATTTGGAAGTGGAAGCTATATGACTTTCTGCAGCATCAAAATTTTGACATCGTGAATGACATCGTGGATAAAACATTTGTGTACACTAGTGTCAAAGAAGATAAGCGACGCTTTAGAGCGAGTGTAAGCAAGAATTTATACAAAGAGAATGAAAATATCCTCTTTGATGCTGAGCTATACAATAATGCATATCAGCTAATTAATGATCCCGAAGCTACATTGATTATTAAGGACGAAGATGGCAAAAACTATGATTATAGCTTCTCGAAGAATAATAGTGCATATTTTCTTGATGCGGGAAGATTTTCAGAGGGTAATTATAGATATACTGCAAGCACCACCATGGACGGTAAGAGTTTGTCTCAGTCTGGAAAGTTTACGGTGCAATCTATCCAACTAGAACTATTCAATACCACAGCTGATCACGGATTACTTAAGAATCTTAGCGCTAAGTATGGAGGGTCATTCTACGATGTGGATGATGTGGCAACACTACAGCAGGCCCTAACTACTGGTGATAATGAAATCAAGCCAACAGTATATGCGACTACGACCACCAAACCAATCATTCACTTTAAATGGATATTTGGGTTGCTCTTTTTCTTTATAATTGTGGAGTGGTTCTTAAGACGTTATTTCGGACATTATTGAACACACAGTCTCTTAATTTGCTGATAACCTATTTAATCAGCGTACCATCAATTCATCAATTGACCTGATGAATCATATTTTCCATGAGAGCGAGCTTACTTTCTATTTTAATCGTGATTGGAAGGTGCTTCGCTATGACGAGCACAAATATTACAGAATAGTCAGCGGAAGGTCCGTTAGCGGGGTAGACTTCGCTTGTATCACTCCCGATGAAACACTATTGCTTATAGAAGTCAAAAACTTTTATCAATATAATAGAAGCGGCTTAATAGATGATACCAATCGTTTTGCTGAAGAGATCAAAGAAAAGATAGTAGATACCTTGGACTTGATAACCATCATTCACAAATACCATAGGCGAAAGTGGTCTTTCCGTATTATGATTGACTTGGTGAGACGATTCCCTAAGCTTCACTATGATTGGTGGTTTTGGTCTAAGATGTACGATTTGCATCTCCAGCCAGAAAAATTGCTTTTCCTTCTAGTCTTAGAATCTGAAACAGAAGTGTCAAGTTTACAAAAGCAGATTACCGAATTGATTATGAGTGAAGGTGTAGAGGTGCCTCCATTTCATATTCTGTCAGCAAGTGAGATACAGGCGTACGGGATCAGCATCTAGAGTGAGTAACCTATCAGGTCATAAGGTAAAAAAATCCAAATTTCGCCAGGTGCATTGCACTCGTTAGTTATTGATGCCTTAGGTTCATTCGTATTTTTCAAATTGTAGACAATTTGAAAAAACTTGTAGACGATGTGTGACTTAAAGGATTAATGTGCGTCTTAAGGATGTACCTGCTGCCCAAACAATTTTTTCTATAAGTCAAATTCAATTCTAATAAGCTATATTCAACAAATTTAAATCGACAAAGTCATCAATACAGGAATGTTATTTGCTATTTTCGGTATGGGTACTTTTTTTATTATGTCTCAGACTTTTGGATAGTGATATTGGACAACTTCACTAATTCCCCGTCAATTAAACTCTCTTACTTTTCCGTATTCAAACTCTATTACTCTCCCTCTTTTAGACTCACTTACTCTCCCTCATTTAGATCTTCATATCCATTATTATCTCCTAAAATTTATTAAGATCTTCCCTGGGATTCGTCACGATCAATCTCTCTACTTTAACAGATAGTAAGCGTTGTAGGTATATTATACACGCTTGTAGATTATTTGTTGAATAATTTCTATTAATTTATAGTGAACTTTATGCCAAGCGTATAGCTAATATCATTTTTAACTAATTTGATTATTACAAGGGCCATGATACCACAAAGTGGCTCTGACACGCTTTAAACACTTTTTATACATAGCTTCTGCTGACGCTTCTGAAGATCTTGATGTGCTTCATGCTATCGTCATATCTATCATATTTATTTCCGAGAGGGAATCTTACATTACTAAATTTGTGTGCTTTGAATTCTTACTTAACAATTGAACAAACTGCCTCTCAGGTGCCACAGTACGCCGCTGACGAGGATGTCATAGATCGATACCTCAGCGATCAGAGTCATAAAGATTTCGAGATATTATACACTCGTTATTCTAAAAAGGTTTTTGGCAAATGTTTGTCGATTTTGAAAGACGAAGAGAAAGCTCAAGATGCGACTCAAGAGATATTTGTTAAGATTATTTTGAATCTTGACAAATTTAGAAGGAGATCAAGATTTTCGACATGGATATATTCAATCACTTACAACTATTGTATCGATTATGTGCGAAGATCTAAGAAAGATAAGAGCATATTAGTAGAGGATATGGCTAATGAATATGATAGAGCTTCAGAAGATGTTGAAGACCACTTACTATTAGAAATCAATGTCAAAAGACTTAAAGACATTCTTAATCAAGTGACCGTGGCTGACAAGATGATCTTAATGATGAAGTACCAAGATGACCTGTCAATTAGAGAGATCAGTAAGATTATTGACAAATCGGAAAGTGCAATCAAAATGCAAATAAAGAGAGCTAAGCTTAGATTTCAGAAAACTTACAGAAGAAAGTACCAACACTTATCTATGGAGCTATCATGATTAGTGATAAAATAGGATGAGGTAAGGAAGAACAATATATTATTTTACATATAAGTACTCGAGCAACAAACAGTTACATGAAGCAGAAGCTGGCCTCGAACTAAAATTTAGATAGCAAATTTTTAGATAAAGGGGATGTCCAAATTAGATTAAAGAGTACGACTGACTCATAGTCAAGAATGTAGTCTGATGCCATATATTTACTGATGTCTCATGTAATAAATAACTGACCATGCTGTAAGTTAGACTATGTTTCCATTTAATCTATCTTGAATCGGGCTCAAGTGTCATATGAAATCTGCTAGACATTTTTTAATAAAGGAGTTGATGCCTTGACCCATAAAATTGGGCAAAAAAAAGCGGCTTGAATCCTATATCAAGCCGCTTTTGAATTATAATCCCATGAACATATCCTAAATTTTTTCTACTCTTTAGTAGATATTCCTTTAGAATAAAATAATTTATATATCTAAAACTCAATCCATTTTGAAGTTCGGTTATTCAATTATTGCTAATAATAAGCTGTGCACTTTGATGAGACACAGCCTACTATTAACAATTTTATCCCATGAACATATCCGAATTTTTTACTGGCT
>ENA-ORXC01000668-ORXC01000668.1-marine-metagenome-genome-assembly--contig:-NODE-668-length-23064-cov-7.350285_pt1 | contig 23064 bp, 17 predicted proteins | sample MGYA00237865_ERZ511478 | MGnify/ENA metagenome assembly ERZ511478
AAGCGTAAAAAACTAGCAGACTATCTCACCTACAGAGGTTGGGAAGGTGATCTTGTGTATGAGAAGGTGAAGGAGCTTATTTGAAATTTATAGTTGAGTATTTACACTTTCTGTTTCAGAAAAACATTTTCGTGAAATGTATATTCGGCTAGATAGCACGATTAAATTGTATTGAATAAGTACGACTGATAGTGGTTTTTAAAAACCAAAATTGAGCTGTAAAAGAACATATCTTCCTATAAGATTATAATTAGAAGTCGAACTGTTAATGTCGCTGACAAAATTCTCTGTGTAAATTTTAGTATCTAGGAGGTTGTTGCCCAGTAGTGTAAAACTAATTCCAGATTTTTGATGTATATAGTTCAATTGGAAGTCTAAAAACTTAAAGTTGTTATTGCTGTTAAGATTATTTTTAAACGTAAAAAATTCATATTGACTGGATAAAGACCACTGCTGGTGATTAAGATTGATATCAAAAAAGGAAAACGAGTTTTCATTTTTATTTAAAATTCCATTTGTCTTTGAAATACTTTGGAGGTAGTTGTGCCCAATAGTAAAATTGAAAAAATTTTTAAATACTGATTTTAGTTCAAAGCCATAGCTGCTGTTCTCACTTTTGACATTTCTTAAAATTGAGTTTAATTCATTTTGATAATTATTTTGACCATACAAACCTTTTAATTTAATATTTAAACTCAATGGATCTAGATAATAATCTGTAGAGATATTTACACTGTAATCCTCTCTATTGTTAAAGGTTAGTAATTGTGTATTTGTGATCTCAGGTAATATTTCAATGTTCTCAGAAACAAAGGTATTCCCAAGGTTATACCTCAAAAAACCATTTAGTAAGAATTTTTCATTATAATCACCCATCTTATAATTTAATATAAGAATTTGATTTTCAATAAATTCTAATTCTTTGAGACCTCCTATGGTACTTCTAAAAGTGCTTAATACAGAAGTGGTACTGAGTTGATCAAGCTGTAAACTTTTAAGTGTGTTTTGGTACTGTATGGTGATACCTTGTGTCTCAGAAAACTTGTATTTAATACTTGCGCTAGGCAATAGATTTAATTGATCTATATTGCTAGTAGTGAGGTTTGTAGGGCTTCTTTGGTCGTTTTTATAAATCAATGTTAATCCACCTTGCAGGGATAGTTTTGAAGCAATGTAGGTGTATTGAGGTGTTGCTTCGAAAATATTACTGCGCAATTGTAATAGATCTTGTGGTTCAATAAAGTTATTTTGGATAACAGCGTCTTCAGTAGATAAAGCGCTTCTTAACTGCTCGCGCTTTGACAAAAAACTTAAAGAAGATTCAAATAGATGGCCATTTTTAAAACGCTTTAGATAAGCCGATTCAATACCTAATAGATCCTGGTGATTTTCTTCTGTATTTTTAATGTTTTGATCTGTATCTTCAAGAAAAACTAATCCATTACTTTGATATATCAAGGGCGACCTAAATGTCTGGTGTACTAATGTACTATGCAACACTTCAGATGAACTTATCTTGTTAGTAAGTGATAATTGATTAGTAAATGATGTTCTATCTTCTTCATATCGAGAAGTAAACTGTTCATCATTGAATAATTTGTTAACTCTAGCATCTTCTGATATTTTGGAAACACGACTTTCATACCTTAGAATGTGATTATCTGAGATGTCATAATTAACATCGGCGTTGAGATAAATGTTGTTTTGCTTTTCTAAACTTCTCGTTTCTGTGTTATTTATAAAAGACGCATCACCAAGGGTAAAGAAATTATTTGTAGACTGATTAAATGTTTTGTCATCTGTTTCGAGATACGTAGAAATTTTTACTTTTACTTTTTTTGATATATTAAAAATGGAACTCGCAGCAAGGGATTCAGAATTATTAAAATTACTGCGGGATTCATCTAGAAAGGGTCTTGATGTGTTAAGAGAAAAAATTGGATTTAGATAGGAATCTTTGCCTAGGTCAGAGTGATTGTCAGAATTGTTTGCGTTTGTGAGTTGATTAATATTTGAGATACCAGCAACACCTAGATTATTTAATTTTCCATTTATGAAATACTTTGATTTTTTTGAAAAGTTGGATATAACCCCATTGAGAGTATACCTATTCTCAGAAGCTAGGCCATATCCTGCAGTTATATCGGAAAGCCATGCAGACTTATTTTCTTCTTTAAGTGTTAAGTTTATTGCTATTGCACTACTTGGTTCAATCTTTTGAAAAAGCCGATTAGAGGTGTAGTTATTGAGAATCTCTACTTTATCTATAGCTTTTGAATTCAAATTTTTTGTAACTAAAGAATAACCTTTCCCAAACAAATCATCTCCTTCAACTAAGAGTTTGGATATAGAGGTCCCATTTACAGTAATTAGACCTTCGTCATCTACTTCAATGCCCGGTATATTTCGTAAGAGGTCTTCAACGACTTTGTCATTTATTGATGTGAATGAACTAGCGTTAAAAACAACCGCATCTTTTTTTACAATTATAGCTTTCTGAGAGCTTAGAACTACTTCATCCAGTCCTGTAGATGACTCATTTAATATGATCTGAAGCTCTTGATTATTTTGAACATCACTATAGGTATGACTGTAATTGTTATATCCTAGATGTCGTACGTTGAGCGTGAAATTTTTATAGGAAACACCGTCGATTTTAAACTCTCCTTTGTTATTTGTAACAGTAAATTTCTTGATAGAATTATTAACTACAGTGGTCACAACAGCACTTTCAATAGGATTGAAATTTTTATCTTGCACCTTTCCTATTATCGCAACACCTTCTTGAACATCTTGGGCGATAGCGCTAAAGGATATGAGAGTCAACATAAAAAAGGTTATGGGCCATCTCATGCACTTAGTTCTTAAATTCATAGTGAATTTAGTGTTCCCATTCATAGGTAATTTCAAGAGCATTTGACCTACCTGTAGTTTCAAAGCTTAAAGTAGATCGACTAGATTTTGCCATTATGCTTTTTAGAAACTGAAGAGCTTCTTTGTCTTTTTCAACAATGTATTCTCTTAAGCTTACATTGTCACCATATTTAGGAAGACTATTATACACGTCTTTTGCTGTTTTGGGGGTGTTGGTCTTCATTGTTTTTGCAATAAATTTTATACTCCCTGTTATATCTTCTGCATAGAGTATGAGTCCAGGTAATCCCTGTAATTTCCATGGGCCAGCTTGTAAGGGTATGTCGGGCGTAAACCAAGTTATATAGTCTCTTCCCCTAAAAGTCGTTAGAGCCTTTTGGCAATTGTAACCACTTATTTCTTTTGTCTCATCAACGATCTCCCATTGAGGATCTAATAAAGTGTCCTGTATGTAATACGAAGTTTTAAAGGCTCTTCCTTGAGAAAATATACTGTCAGTAGTAAAATCTTTATACAAGTGAGCAATGATCTTATCTTTTGTTGTAATTGTTGATGTTAAATTGGTTGTAGTATTCGGATTTTTCTGTGATAGATAATCAAGCTGAGAGTCAATAACAAATAGGGAATTTTTGTCATCGAGATAGAGTTTCCAATTATCTTGAACAGGATGCCCAAGATTACGATAAAAAGTATAAGTAATCTCGTAATTATCTAGCTGCTTTTGACCGTAGCAATTACCTGCATAAAACATACAAGCAATAATAATACCTAGAATATAATTCATTTTTTTGAGTATAAAGAGTCCCTTGAATTTATCAAGGGACTTGAATTAATGATTATGCGAGAACTTGGGTAATGGTGATGTCGTGTATTACCCTTGGGAAACCACTACAATTCACATGTGGTGTGCTCTCGTAACTCGAGCCAGCGTAGACTCCATTTACATATACCTCATGCCAAGTGCCGCATGGGCCATCATTTAATAATTGATCAAATGCATTCATTTGAGTGAGCCCAAATAGAAAGGCGAACATTAGGGATATTTTTTTCATTAGTATAATCTTTAAAATAAATTCTCAAATATTTTTAATGTCGTCTCCAAGATTACCGACATAAGAGTTATAAAAACAAGTCTTATTGCGCAATAAGACTTGTTTTTATAGATACTAGTATACTAGATGATTAATCAATTGCAATGTAGTAAATTCTTACAGATACATTTTACGGATTTCCTTTATTTTGGCTAATTCAAGGCGAATGAACTGTGCGTTTTTTTTTTTTTCTTTTTTCACCAACTTAGTCTAATGTATATCAACAATTTGTAAGCAATTAGTAGATGCGTTAATTTTTTATAAATTCTTATGGTATTAGATAGTAATTCGTGCTATTTATATGATTTTTCCCATTTAAGTGATTATAAAAATAGATAGATTAGGATTTGTGTCTTGCATATTATAGCCAATAGGGCTATCGTGTTTTACAGGGATATTCATTTTCGCGAAAGCATTATAAAACAAAAAACCCACAAGTAAAACATGTGGGTCAAGTTTAAATAAATGTCTTTGATGAAGTCTTACCTATTATTAGTAAACAGGCGATAAGTACATGTTAAGCCACACGTGCTTTTTTTTCAAGCGCCATAAAGTGTGTGAGTTCTTGATTTTTATTAAAAAGTGGTATTATCTTAATGTCACAAAGATATGGTGTACCGTCTTTTTTATAATTAAGAAGTTGCTTAACTACTGGTTTTTTAAGACTTAGCGTCTTACTTATAATTGCTTTAGTATTTTTTGAAGTCTCTGGTCCTTGTAAAAAACGAGGATGCTTTCCTACTGCATGATTCTTTGGGTAACCAGTCATTTCTGTAAATCCAGTATTTACCCACTGTATTACTTGATCACTATCTGTAACGACAATAGTTGTATAATCTTCTGCAGCTAATGATGAGGTATCAAAATTCCAATTGTATTTTGATATAAACTCTTCTACTTGAGAATAATCCAGCGCTCTAGTGGCTTTTATCGCTCTAGTAACTAAGAATTCTGAAAAAATATCCCATGATTGAAGGGGAGCGGTGGCTTTTACTCGTTGCATCTTATTATAATTTTGATAAATATAGGGAAGTGACACACGGTGTTTGTATTATATATCTTAATTAACACAAACGTTTAAGGTGCATAAAGTTAATACCTATATTTAGTCTAGACTAAATATATTTTTTTACTATGCTACTTTTGTTGTTTACCTTTGTCAAATATATGTATACACTCGCAGAAGAAAATTATCTAAAGACCATCTTCCACCTTGAACAAGAATTCAATAAGGAGGTAAGCACAAACGCTCTTGCAGAGACAATGCAGACAAAAGCGTCTAGTGCAACAGATATGGTACAAAAACTTGCAGACAAAGGACTGGTTTCTTACCGAAAATACAAAGGTGCTCGCTTATCAAAAGAGGGAGAGAAAGCAGCTATTTATATCGTGCGTAAACACAGACTTTGGGAAGTTTTTCTAGTGGAAAAACTCAATTTTCAATGGGATGAAGTACACCATATTGCAGAGCAACTAGAACATGTAAACTCTACTGAGCTTATTAATCGCTTAGACAAATTCCTTGACTATCCAGACTACGATCCCCACGGTGATCCTATTCCTGATAAAAACGGAAATATTAAGAGTGCTATAAAAAAATTGCTATCAGAATTAGATAAAGGGAATGCTGGCCAGCTTGTAGGAGTGCGAGAAACATCGGCAGATTTTTTACAGTTTTTAGATAAAAGAGATATCGCCATAGGTGCGACTATAAAAGTACTAGGCCGTGAATTTTTTGATGGCTCTATGGTGATCCAAGTAAAAAAAGAACAATTTTTCATTTCAAAAAAAATTGCAGATAACCTATATATCCAGATTTAATAATTACCAAAATCAATAACCTTGAAACAAATTTTTACGCTTACAACAGTATTACTTTTCTCAATTTGCACACAACTAGCGGCACAAAAGACAGAAACTCAAATAGGTCTCGTCACAGATCGCCCGGATGCAACAGAGTCACCAACGGTAGTACCTAAAGGAAGTTTGCAAGTTGAAACAGGAGCATATACGACCACTTTTGAGGAGAATAATATAGAAGAACGCGTGTGGGGTTATAATACTACGCTACTCCGTTATGGGATACTAGATAATCTCGAGCTTAGAGTGGGATGGGCGTACCAAGAGGTAGAAACAAAAATCAATGATCAAGAAATAAGTAGTCTTAATGGGATGTCTCCATTACTTTTTGGTGCAAAAGTAGCTATAGCAAAAGAAGATGGCTGGAAACCAGAAATAGGTTTAATAGGTCATTTATTTCTTCCATTTACAGCAAGTACAGACTTTAAACCAGAATTTACGAGCGCAGATTTTCGCTTTGCGTTTAATCATACACTTGGTGAACGATCAGGAATAGCCTACAATATAGGTGGCCAGTATGGTGGAGACTCCCCGGAGCTAGCATATGTTTATACGTTTGCATATGGCTATGCAATTACAGATAAACTTGGTGCTTATGCAGAAGTTTATGGGGATCTTCCAGAAGATAATCGTGCAAATCATTTTTGGGATGCAGGTCTTACATATGCCATCGCTCCATTAGTGCAACTTGATGCAACTATAGGTAAGAGCATTACAGATGGTCAAGATTTATTAATAAGTGCAGGAGTTAGTTTTAGAATAGATAAAAAATAAGAAATAATGAAACAGAGTCTATATATAGTAATTGTCATTTTCGCTTTAAGCGTTATAAGTTGTAAGGGTGATAAGGAAAGTAATGGCAAATTAAATGTGGTGGCTACCACCTCTATGATCACAGATCTTGTGACAAATATAGGAGGAGATCGCATTAATCTAGAAGGTCTCATGGGTGCGGGTGTAGATCCTCACTTGTATAAAGCAAGTGCTGGTGATGTTACAAAGCTCGCTGGAGCAGATGTGATTTTCTATAATGGGTTACACCTAGAGGGCAAGCTGGTGGAGGTTTTTGAAAAGATGAATGCCGCTCAAGTAACGCAAGTTCCTCTAGGCGAATCACTAGATAAAACAACCCTCATAGGATCAGATTATTTTGCTTCAAATTATGATCCGCATGTATGGTTCAATATTCAATACTTTAAGCAATTTGCAGCAGAGGTGGTTAGTACGCTTTCGCGAAAGGATGCTCAAAATGCACAATATTACCAAGAAAATGCAAACATCTATATTGCCAAATTAGAATCACTAGAAGCCGATATTAAAGCAACCATTGCAACCCTTCCTGCCGAAAAACGCATTCTTGTAACCGCACACGATGCGTTTAATTACTTTGGAAAAAGTTATGGCTTTGAAGTTGTAGGATTGCAAGGGCTATCTACCGCTACAGAAGCAGGAGTGCAAGATGTACAGCGTCTTTCTCAATTTATTATTGATAACAAAGTAAAGGCCATTTTTGTCGAGAGTTCTGTGCCTAGAAGAACGATAGAAGCTTTACAGGCTGCCGTACAATCTAGAGGTCATGAAGTGATCATAGGTGGCTCTTTATATAGTGATGCACTAGGTAATGCAGGAAGTGTTGAGGGAACATACATCGGGATGTTCAAATATAACGTGACTACTATTGTAGAAGCTTTAAAATAGAAGAACAGAAAAAATAGGCAAAGGATAAGGAAATACGTGTTTATAACTATACACTAGCTTATAAGCATCCCTATTTCGATTGTACAGATAGTACCCTTTTCCTACATGAAGCGAAAAACATGAGAGAGAATTTAAGTAATAGATTACAATCTTCTCTCCTTGGGGGAGATCGAGAGGGGACTATAGCCATTCGTGTTGATGACCTTACGGTTGCATATAACTACAAGCCGGTGCTTTGGGATATAGATCTGGAAGTGCCAGAAGGAGTGCTTATGGCTATTGTGGGGCCTAACGGCGCGGGTAAGTCTACGCTTATAAAATCTATACTCGGTATTATAGATCCCATTGCTGGGAGCGTTTCTATCTATGGAAAACCGTATGATAAGCAACGTAAGCTGGTGGCGTACGTCCCTCAAAAGGGAAGCGTAGATTGGGATTTTCCTACTACCGCACTAGATGTAGTCACCATGGGTACCTACGGAAAACTAGGCTGGATAAAACGTCCAGGAAGTAAAGAGAAAAAAGCTGCACTAGAAGCCCTAGAAAAAGTAGGCATGCTCCCATTTAAAGGAAGGCAAATAAGCCAACTATCAGGAGGGCAGCAACAGCGTGTGTTTCTTGCACGAGCACTAGTGCAAGATGCTGCTATCTATTTTATGGATGAGCCTTTTCAAGGAGTAGATGCCACCACAGAGATTGCTATTATCAATATACTTAAAGAGTTACGTAAAGCAGGAAAAACAGTAGTAGTGGTACACCATGATTTACAAACGGTACCAGAATATTTTGACTGGGTGACTTTTTTAAATGTCAAGAAAATCGCTACAGGCCCCGTGAGAGATATTTTTAATGATGATAACCTCACTAAGACTTATGGAATTAATTATAAAGTGGCGGTAAATAAATAGTATGTAGACAATAGTTTTTAGTCGGTAGCCTAGTAGTAAAAAGGGCGTATGGAAAATCCTAAGTTTAAGTTTGAAGAATTAATAGTATACCAAAAAGCTCTGGACTTTGTAGATGATGTTTATAGCGTTACTAAGAAGTTTCCAAAACATGAGTTATATGGATTAACATCGCAGTATAAACGTGCTGCTGCTTCTGTCCCTTTAAATATAGCAGAAGGATCTGGAGATACAAACGCTCAGTTTAATCGATATCTGCAAATGGCTTGGGACTCGGTAAAGGAATGTGTAGTGTGCTCAACAATCGCTAGGCGACAAAACTTTATAACACTAGAGGAAGATTTAGAAACAAGAAATAAACTATCAGAGTTAGCAAAAATGATAACTTCATTGCAACGCTACTTAAATAAAAATAATAATAACTAACGTCTACCGACTGCAGACTAACGTCTAATAACCCATGGAACTCTCAGAATATTTCTCTCAACTTTTCTCTGACTATACCCTCAGAACCATCACTATGGGTACCGCTATTCTTGGTGCTATTTGTGGTATGCTCGGTAGCTTTGCGGTGCTTAGAAAGCAGAGTTTACTTGGTGATGCGATATCTCATGCTGCGCTACCTGGTATTGCTATAGCATTTTTAATTACAGGTACAAAGGACACAAACGTTTTATTGTTAGGGGCACTCGTAAGTGGACTCATAGGCACCTTCTGGATACGAGGAATGGTTACAAAAACACACCTTAAAAGTGATACGGCTCTCGGGCTTGTACTTTCACTCTTTTTTGGTTTTGGAATGTTGTTGCTCACATTTATACAGAAACAACCTAACGCAAACCAAGCGGGACTTGATAAATATCTCTTTGGTCAGGCGGCTACGCTCGTTGAGAAGGATGTGACGTTAATGGCTATTGTGACAGGTATCTGTTTAGTCATCATGTTGCTGTTTTGGAAAGAGTTTAAAATCTTACTTTTTGATGCAGACTACACAAAAACATTAGGGTTTAATACACATTTTATTGATATACTTATTACCTTTTTTATTGTGCTTGCTATTGTAATGGGATTACAAACGGTAGGAGTTGTATTAATGAGTGCGATGCTACTCGCTCCTGCAGCTGCAGCAAGGCAGTGGACAAATAAGCTAAGTGTGATGATTGTGCTTGCGGCAATCATTGGGGCATTTTCTGGCGTTTTTGGGACTGCAATCAGCGCTAGTCAAAACAATTTGTCTACAGGTCCAGTGATTGTGCTAGTGGCTAGTGTATTTGTACTTTTTTCATTCATCTTTTCCCCTGGACGCGGTATTCTTTTTAAACAACTCCGTAAATATCAAAACAGAAGAGATTTAGAATTACAGAAGACATTGCAGTTTATGTTTGATATTGCAAAAACGCATGAAAATATCTCTCATCCTCATGCCATATTAATCTTGAATAATTTTCAAGGATATGCAAAATCTACACTCAAAGAGCTAGAAGAAAAAGAGTGGGTTAAAGTAAAAGGACAAAGCTGGTCGCTTACGAGTAAAGGATATGATGCGGCTGCAAATTTATATAACAATAACTAATGGATGCACAACTTGAAATACAATTGATTGCCGCTGTAGTAGCCATTGCTTGTGCTATCCCTGGGGTCTTTTTAGTGCTACGTAAAATGGCACTTATAAGTGACGCTATTAGTCACTCTATTTTACCAGGGATTGTAATAGGTTTTTTTATCACAGAAGATCTTAACTCACCACTATTAATTTTACTAGCTGCCGTGACAGGTGTCATTACTGTTGTAATGGTAGAGTATATCCAGAAAACTGGATTAGTAAAAGAGGACACTGCTATAGGTCTCGTATTTCCAGCGCTCTTTAGTATAGGTGTTATTCTCATTGCAAAAAATGCAAATGACGTTCACCTAGATGTAGATGCAGTACTTCTGGGAGAACTTGCTTTTGCACCCTTTGATCGATTAATAATAGCGGGAACAGATGTAGGGCCTAAGTCATTATGGGTAATGGGAAGTATTTTAACCATTACCATGGGGATGCTCTTTGCCTTTTTTAAAGAACTTAAGGTAAGTACTTTTGATGCAGGACTATCTGCAGCCCTTGGGTTTTCTCCTGTGGTATTACATTATGGACTAATGACTATTTCTTCTGTAACCGTGGTAGGTGCTTTTGAGGCAGTAGGCGCTGTGCTCGTGGTGGCACTCATGATTGCACCTGCAGCGACGGCCTATCTACTTACAGCAGACTTAAAGAAGATGTTAGTGCTTTCGGTGTTATTTGGGGTTTTCTCAGCCATTGCTGGTTATTGGATGGCTCATTTTCTAGACGCATCTATTGCAGGGTCTATGACTACCGTTCTTGGGCTAGTATTTCTCACAGTCTATCTATTTGCACCTAGTAAAGGACTTATTGCAGTCATGTATAGACAGCGACAGCAGCGCACAGAAGTATCGTTACTTACCTTTTTATTACATCTTAATAATCACGAGGAGGAAAGCGAGCGGCACGTGCAACATCTCAATGAGCATATAAACTGGCAAAAAGTAAGATCTGAAACCGTATTAGAACTTGCCGAAAAAAATAACTTAATTAAAATTAGCAGTGATATCGTCACACTCACTCCAAAGGGGAAAGAGTTTACAGATCTCGCGCTAGAATATATCATCACAAATAAAGACGAGCATATAGAGCACATGAAAGATGATTTCTTTCTCTTTAGAGGATAATTTGCAACATGGCATTGCTTTTGGAGTCTTTATAGAAATTTATGTTCTCATACAATTCAACAACGTGTGATGCATTTTAAAAATACATGTATGAAAATCTATTATATCGTTGCGATGGTATTTCTTTTTTCCGCTTTCGCGAAAGCGCAAGACTCCACAAATGTTGAGGTTCCAAAAATATACCTTAAGGCCAGTCAAGGAGTATCCACTCCAGTAGAAGGGACAATAATTAAACTAGTTAACGTCATTGAAGATAGTAGATGTCCTAAAGGTGTAGACTGTATCTGGGCGGGTAATGCAAAAATAGCGGTCGAGATTACAAACTATAAGGGTGAAAAAATCACAAAAGAAATAACCGTAGGCAGTGGTACAATAGAACCCTTATATGCGGTAGATGGATTAATGATATCACTTAAAGGACTCGCTCCTTATCCATCGATTGGGTCAAAAATTATTCCTAGTGATTATTACCTACGAGTAGAAGTAAGTAATTAACACCCACAACCTCCAGTACCACAGCCATCATCATCCTTTTTCTTTAAGAATGCTGGTGTCCACACAAATTTTGTAATAAGATAACCTAGGGCTACTAGAAAAATAAGAATCACAATAATGTTTTGTAAAAGTTCCATAGGTTCTTAGTGGTTAAACATGTGTATATCTTACAGATTATTTTAAAATCTGGAATGCTGCGAGCGCCGCTACATAGGCAATTGCAGTCATGGCTACAAGTTGTATCATAGGCCACTTCCAGGTGTTTGTTTCTCTCTTTACAATAGCTAGTGTACTCATACATTGCATGGCAAATGCATAAAATAGTAATAGGGAAATCCCACTAGCAAAATTAAATCTGGGCGTACCTAATACTGGATTTACCTCTCCAGCCATACGGTTTTTTATTGTTTCCTCTTCTGCATCACCCACACTATATATAGTAGCTAGTGTGCCTACAAAAACCTCTCTTGCTGCAAATGAAGTGATAAGAGCAATTCCTATTTTCCAGTCATAACCTAGTGGTTCTACGATAGGCTCTATCGCTTTACCCATGTAGCCTATGTAGCTATGTTCTAGCTTCTGGCTTGCCACTAGTTTGTCTATTTCTGCTTGGTAAGCTTCGGCATCTGGAAATGTGTTTATGCCTCCTTCTGCTTCTAGTTGTGTAGTGACAATATCTTCTGCTTGATTGAACTTTTCATTAGGTCCAAAGGAAGCTAGTACCCATAGTACAATACTAATAGCAAGGATAATCTTACCTGCATCTACCACAAAGGACTTTGTCTTTTCAAGAACATTAATACCTACGTTTTTAAGAAGTGGCATTTTGTAGTTAGGCATTTCTACTACAAAAAATGACTTGCTTTTGATTTTAAGAATTTTATTAAGAATCCATGCAGAACCTATCGCCGCGCCAAAACCTATGAGATACATAAGCATTAACGTAAGTGCTTGCAGATTAAAAAATAGAAATTTTTCATCAGGAATTACCAGTGAAATGATAATCAAATACACAGGCAATCTCGCCGAACAAGTGGTAAATGGAGTGACTAATATGGTGATTAATCGTTCTTTCCAGCTTTCAATATTACGTGTAGCCATAACTGCTGGTATGGCACAAGCAGTACCAGAAATAAGAGGAACTACAGATTTACCACTCAGCCCAAAACGGCGCATTACTCTATCCATCAAGAATACAACTCTACTCATATAACCGCTTTCTTCTAGTACAGAGATAAAGAGGAATAAAAAGGCAATCTGTGGTATAAATATCACGATGCCTCCTAAGCCAGCGATAATACCTTCTGCTAGTAAATCTGTGAGTTTACCTTCTGGAAGATTAGTTTGTACCCACTCGCTCATACTTGCAAATGCGGTGTCTATAGCATCCATAGGATATTGAGACCAGTCGTAAATTACCTGAAAAATGAGTAATAAAATAGCAAAGAAAATCACGTAACCCCATACCTTGTGTGTGAGAATACGGTCTAAGCGAGTTCTTAAATCTTTTGCATTTGCAACATCAATAGTTTGAGTTTCTTTTAAAACCTCATTGATGTATTTATAGCGTACGATGGTTTCTTTTTGCTGTAATCTTTTGAGATTACTGTCTGACTCCGTCTTAAAAGAAGAGATGGTTTTCATCTCATTACGTTCTAGCTTTCCAAAGTTTACATCTTGTGTAATAACAAGCCATAGCTTGTATAAATCTTGTTTTGGGAATGCTTTACGTAATCTGTCAAAATATGCTGGAGCAATGATAGATGCATTAATACAAGGCTCGGTATTTATAGAACGATACTCTGTGATAAGTTCTTTGAGGACATCGATACCCGTGTTTTTACGACTACTTATAAGTGCGATTCTTGTCTTGAGGCGCTCTTCCATCTTGGGAATATCAAGAGAGATCGCTTTGCGTTCCATACGGTCTGCCATGTTAATGGCAAGAATAGTAGGGATACCTAGATCTTTTATTTGTGTAAAGAGGAGGAGGTTGCGCTTTAAGTTTTCAACGTCAGATATGACAACGGCAACATCTGGATAATCTTTATCATTCTTATTAAGAAGTAGCTCTATGACCACGTTTTCATCAAGAGATGAAGCATTGAGGCTATATGTACCTGGAAGGTCTAAGATGTGTGCTTTTACACCACGATCTAGTTTACAGATACCTTCTTTTTTTTCTACCGTGATCCCAGGATAATTACCCACTTGCTGGTTAAGCCCAGTAAGATGGTTAAAGACAGAGGTCTTTCCGGTATTAGGATTTCCTATGAGGGCAACGTTAATCTGTTTGGCCATAATTTAGGATGGCGTTTCTATAATGATATGAAGAGCCGTTTCTCGGCGTATGGCTAGGTGACTGCCATTTACATCTATATATAAAGGATCAGAAAATGGTGCAAGTTGTATCAAGCGCACTTCATTACCTGGCAGGCAGCCCATTTCAAGTAACTTAAGAGGAACTTCGTCTGTCATCACATCTATGATGATAGCGCGTTCTCCTTTGAGTAAATGTGCGACTGTTTTCTTCAATGTTTATTTAGATTGAATTTAGATAACAAAAGTAATGCATTTTACGCTTTCGCGAAAGCGTACACAATTCCATTCTAAAAAATCTTTTGATACCAAGCCTTTTTTGGCTCGTAAGATGCTTTTAAGATTTCAATATCTTCAAGCAATTGTGCTATTGCTTCGGGGTCTGTACCATCATAATAACCACGAATCTGCCGCTTCTTATCGATGAGTAAGAAGTTTTCTGTGTGAACCATATCGAGATCATCTTCTGTCCCTGGAAGATCTTTTACTGCCAAATAACTTTTTCGCGCAAGCTTGAAAATCTCTTCTTGAGATCCAGTAACAAGATTCCATCGAGCGTCATCTACTCCTTTTTTTATGGCATACGCCTTTAAAACTTTAGGGGTGTCATAAGTAGGTATTACTGAGTGAGAAAGTAGTTTTACAAGCGTATCACCTTCTAGTTCTTGTTGTATTTGTACCATGTGCTCCGTCATAATAGGGCAAATAGTCTGGCAGGTGGTAAAGAAAAAATCTGCAACATAGATGTGATTCTCATAATCTTTCTGTGTGATTGTTTTTCCATTCTGGTTAGTGAGTGAAAAATCTGCAATGGTGTGATATTTTTTTACATATTGCATGGTACTGTCTACAAGTTGCCTGTCTACCATATCTGGTTGATAGATGGTAAGCGATGGCGCAACTTTGAGTTGACTATAAATTAACGTCATAATAATGACAGATAGAATACCGAGGGTTATAAATAGTTTTTTATAGCGAGCAAGAGGATGTGCCATAGTACATTTTTTTACAAAGTTACAATCCAACTCGCAGTTATATAAAGTAAGTATTGAAAAATACGATCCTGCATACATATAACTTTAGTATGCGCATCTAAAAGCCTATTTTTGTGCGTTAAAAATTAGACTTATATCCATATATGGAGACTTTTATACAGATTGCCCAGTTTATACTTGCTATTTCAATTCTTGTAATTTTACACGAATTTGGACATTTTGCTCCAGCCCGCTACTTCGGGATTAAAGTGGAAAAATTCTTTCTTTTCTTTGATGTCAAGTTTGCGCTTTTTAAAAAGAAAATAGGGGATACTGTTTATGGGATAGGGTGGCTCCCGCTAGGAGGTTATGTAAAGATTGCCGGGATGATAGATGAGAGTATGGATAAGGAGCAAATGGCAAAAGATCCAGAACCATGGGAGTTTAGATCTAAGCCAGCATGGCAACGTCTTATCGTGATGGTAGGTGGTGTAACGGTAAATGTGCTTCTTGCATGGTTTATATATAGTGCAATGCTTGTATATTATGGGGATGAATATGTGCCAGCAGACCGTCTTAAGTATGGTATTGCTGTAGGAGCAGTAGGTGAAGAGATAGGATTGCGCAATGGAGACCAGGTAATAATGATAGATGACAAAACGGTAACTCGTTTTGATGAGGTACAAATAGATATTTTACTAGGCGATAATGTAACGGTATTGCGTGATGGTAACGAGCTTACATTTCCTATCCCGGACGAAGCAAAAAAATCTGTACTTGATGCAGAGGAGCAATTTATAAGACCACGTTTTAGCAATACAATAGGGCTGGTGGCCAAAGACTCAATAGCATATAATAATGATGTATTAGTAGGTGATAAAATTATAGCTATTAATGGAAGCGCTATTAATGAATGGATGGAGTTTCAATCTATTTTTGATCAAGCAAAAGGTGGTGATGTTGCGATGACGCTAGATAGAAATGGGCAGCGTATAGAAAAAACGTTTCCTGTAGCCGTAGGTCGTTCCTTTGGAGTAGGTGCAAACGTAGACGAGTTATTAATAAAAGATGAGTATAGTATAGGAGCCGCAATTCCTGCAGGTCTTACAAAAACTTGGGATGTACTCTCTAAGCAAGTGCGCCAGTTTAAATTAATATTTAATAACAAAGTACAGGGTTATAAAAAAGTAAAGGGTCCTATAGGTATTGTAGAGATGATGGCGCCAGAGTGGGACTGGTATAGATTCTGGGGTTTTACAGCAATGTTTTCTGTGTGGCTTGCTTTTGTAAATATCTTGCCTATTCCAGCACTAGATGGTGGTCATGTGATGTTTTTATTATATGAGATGATTTCTGGAAAAGCTCCATCAGAAAAGACATTAGAAAGAGGGCAAATTATAGGGTTTGTTATTGTGATGGGATTAATGGTTGTCATCTTTGGAAATGATATTTGGAACTTGATAAAAGGATAATTATAATACGCTTTCGCGAAAAAGCAAACAATAATTATTTATTATTTACATTCAACTAGTGATAGAGATAAATTATACCAATCATTTTAACTGATCCGTTAGCGCTGTTTTAAGCCTGTTTTTTTATAATTCTAACTTAGTAGATACTAGAGTATTTTTAACTTAGATAAAAGCTTTAAAAGCGCTTTTTGTTATTTCATTAGAAAAATCTGTCTAATGAGATCCTATTATTGACTTATGAGTATTCGGTATGTGGATATGCTATTTTGGGTTGAAATTTGTGACTGTTATTTATATTAAAATCAACTAAAAGTTTCTTTTTAAGAACGTTTATTCTCAGATAATTATTTTTTCAGATCCTTGCTTCATTTAATTTTAAATCACCTCATGTGAGCCAAAAATCACCAAATCGCTATCTATACTTACAGTCAGTACTTTAGGATTTGTTATAATTTTTCGACTTGAAAACCTTTGTGCTGGTAATTACGTATGTAGTCAAAAGCATAGTATATAAAATCCTAATTTAGAAAAAAACGTGTCGAACATCGTTATAATTTGTTTTTTTGTCGAATAAACGACTCTGCGCATAGCTTACTAAAAGTTTTACTAGTAACCATTGTATTTTTGTATTGGTTTTATAGTTACACCCATAATTGCAACTACAACAGAAAGTCTAGGCTTTCGATTATCTATAGTTTATGATAAAATTTACTCTTAAGCATTTTAATAGTGCACTTGTAATCCTTCTAGTAACATTTGGAGGGTTATTTCTCGATAGAAATATTCATGCTCAATCTAGTACAAGATCATGTGATGATGATCCTATTGTATTAACATCTGCAGATTTTATAGGTGAAAACGCCACAGTAGAGCTTGAAGCAGGAAGTGCTGGGCAAATAGAAGTAGGAGATATTTTTAGATTTAATGATGTATCAGCAGGCATTGACTGTCTAGTCTCGGTAGATGCATTTATTAATGGAGCTTCTATTAGCAGTATAGATAACCTAGATGCACCAAATGGAGCAATAGGGGGCTTTGATAGAGCATTTCAACCAGTAATAGAAGGTGACCCTGGTGTCAATGGACAAGAGGTTGTGTTTACATTTAACTTCGTGGTAGCAAATACTAATATTAGCCAAGCAGTTTCTGTATACCTTACAGCACTGGATCTTGATAGCAATACTGCAGGAGATGTAGAGAGAGTGAGGTTAGAAATTCCAGATGCTTATTATACAAATGGTGTAGATTCCCAAATTAATATAACACAAACTCCCACAGAAATTATAGGTGAATCTAATGGCTCTGGAATTATAAATGGTATTAATGTAGATGATGCATATTCCTTTACAGGTTATTACAATTCATTTTCTTCTATACAGTATACAATTAGTAAGGATGGTTTCAACGGTGGAGTAGGATTTGAAGATAGACAGTTTTCTTTATTGTTTGAAGATGTGCCCTATAGCCCGGAGGAAGCTGTACTTGTTACTGCTCCTATTATATGTGGTCAGGTATTTGTAGACGGCACTCCGAGGGCAGGTGTAACTATAAATCTCAACGGAGATTCTATCCAGACTGGAGTAACTGATACTAACGGTCAATATTCCTTTACTGTTCCGGGTAATGGTTCTTATACTATCACGGAAGTAGATCCTAATGGTACTACATCCTTATCAGATGTTGATGGGGCAAACGATAACACTATTAATACAGTTATTACAAGTTTTGAGTCATCACAAGAGAACGATTTTTTTGATGCTATGGATCCCATTCTGGATGCGGATATGGATGGTATAAATGATGCAGATGACGTAGATGATGATAATGACGGTATTTTAGATGTAGATGAAGACGCGGGTTGTGAAGTATTTTCTGAGGATTTTGGCTTTGGTGCTTATCCTGGTGCTCCGCTAGCTACTAGTACAACAAATTTTGTTTACTATGATGAACCAGCTGGAGAAGTATTTCCAGATGGACTTCAAGATGGAGAGTATACCATAGCAAACTCTACTAATCAAGCAAATGGAGATTGGCCAGATATTAATGACCATACCTCAGAGAATGGATCTGGGTATATGATGGTTGTAAATGCAGATGTTGATCCAGGAGAATTTTATTCCACTGTGGTTGCGGTAAATGCAAATACAGAGTATAACTTTTCATCGTGGATAGCAAATGCTAACGATATTAGTAATCAGAACAGTTGTGAGAGCGTTGGGACTGGTGTTTTTGTGTTGCCAGATGTTTTATTTGAGGTAAGAGACAGTAGTTCAGGTGTATTATTAAGTGATTTTAGTACTGGTACAATACCTATTTCTACAAACACTCGTACTTGGGTAAATTATGGATTCACATTTAATTCTGGTACTGCTACAAGTATTGAGCTTAGATTAATAAATCAAGGACCAGGAGGATGTGGTAATGATCTTGCATTAGACGATTTGAGACTTGCTCAAGTGTCAGGAGCAAACCTTGCTTGTGATTTTGATGGGGATGGTATTATAAACTCGCTAGATTTAGATAGTGATAACGATGGTATTACAGATCTTGTAGAAAATGGAGGTGTAGATACAGATAATAATGGTATTGCAGATAATTTGAGTGATCAAGACGGTGACGGTCTTGTGGATATCTATGATGATAACTGTACAACATTTTCATCAACTACTACTAATGGAAATTTTATAGCTGTTGCAACTAATAGTGGTTTTACTAATCCAGCTAATGGTGTAGGTCCATCAGGATCTACAGATACTCAATTTGCTCTAGCGCCAGGGAGATCTTTTGTTGTTTATGACTTGGGACAAGTAGTTCCAGCTGGAAGTACATTTGATTTTTATTATGGAACTTCAAATTCTGGAAGTCTAATACAATTTCATGGTTCAAATGTTGATGGAACTGTTCAGAATGAATTTTATGGTGGCTTTAGACCTACCGTTGCGGGACCTACGTTGTTTAGCGTGATGATATCTAGTGCCACGCGATATGTGCGTGTACGTACATTTAATGATGGACCTAGATTTTATGGTCTTAATTTTACAGCAGTAGTAGTAACCTCTTCAGATTGTTCTGGGACAGCACTTACCATTACAGAAACAACAACAGGAACGCCTGACTATCTTGACACAGATAGTGATGGAGACGGGTGTCCAGATGCCGTAGAAGGTGATGGCGCTTTTACAAATGCAGATCTAACAGCAGATAATAACCTCGCAAATACACCAGCGGGTGTTGATGCAAACGGTATACCTACTAACGCAGGGAGTCCACAGGGAACTAATGCAGACGTAGTAACAGATGGCCCAGATGCAGATGGTGATGGTATTTCAGATGCCTGTGATACGTTTACAGATATAGATACAGATGGTGATGGTGTTTTTGATCAAGCAGATATTGATGATGATAACGATGGTATTCTTGACACTGTAGAGTCAGGAGGTATTGATCCTTCGGCAGATGCAGACGGTGATGGGATTCCTAATTACCAAGATGCAGATTTCTGTACCCTAGCAAATGGTGTTTGTGCAAATCTTGATCCAGATGGAGATGGTGTGCCTAATCACTTAGACCTAGATGCAGACGGTGACGGTATACCAGATAATAATGAGGCACAATCTACTATAGGATATGTAGCAACTACTACAAATGCAAATGGTATTCCTGCTGTAACAGCAAACGGTCTTCCAGTTGCATATAACCCTACAGGAGATGAGTTAGGATTAATTCCTGTAAATACGGATGCTGGTTCATCAAATCCAGGATTACCAGATTATTTAGACACAGACTCAGATAATGACGGTATCTCGGATACTGCAGAGCATAGTGTTGACTTTACACTTTCTGGTAATGATACCGATGGTGATGGACTTGATGATGCTGTAGATACTACAAATGCAACTATAGGTGGCTTACCTAATTATGCAGATGCAAATGGTATTATAAACGATACAGCAGATCTTAATGATAACGACGGTGATCTAAATAGTGGAGGAAATGTCAACTTTAGAGATAGAATCAATAATAATGATTTTGATAATGACGGCGTAAACGATAATATTGATGAGGATGATGACAATGATGGGATCTTAGACGTTGTCGAAGGATTTAAATTTAATGAAGAGCCAGGAGTAGGCACTTGTACGGGTAATTCTTTTAGTTTCGTAGGGACAAATGCTTCTACTTACATTAATAACCCAGCAACGCCTATAGGTACTGTAGGTGCTCAATATCGTTTTTCTAATGTGATTACCTTAGGGACTCAAGTGCTAGACGGTATTGTTACCATTACAAATAAACCGGCAGGAGTTACCGTGCTAAGAATTGATGATCCAAGTGGTGCAGACGGAGCGGCGTTACAGCCAGTTTTTCAGTATGCATCAAATGTTAGAGGAAGTTTAGCAGTTACCTTGACGATTCGTTTTGTTGAATCTGGAACATTCAATGCTTTTAATGTAGATAGAATAGGTGGTTTTATACAGGATATAGATAGTAATGGAAATGCTGCCACAAACACGCCTTCTACAGTAAGAGAATTTTACCGAGTTAATAATATTATAGGATTTGCATTAGAAAATCCTTCCAGAGTATTAGCGCAGCAATTTGATAATGGTGTTGTGCAATTTACATCAGATGGTAGCCGCAGTGCTCCAGTTGAGCCTATTGATGTAAATCCGGAATATCGTGTATTTTTCCAGAAGCAAGAAACAGATCAGTTTACGTTTACAATAGGTGCTATAAAAAATAGTAATGCTCAAATAGACCGTTTCTACAGTTTGAGATTAGATGAGTGTGAATTTGCAGATTTTGCAAATCCAGTTGTTGTTTTTATAGATGCTCCTAACACAGATGGAACAGATGGTCCTGATTATCAAGATACAGATGCAGATGATGATGGATGTAGTGATACTATAGAAGCTGGGTTTATTGACGCTTTCGCGAAAACAGACGAGGATGGATTATTAGGTAATTCATCTCCTGTAACCGTAGATCCTACAAATGGTCGAGTAATTTCAAATACAGCAAATGGTGGTCCAGGTTATACAACGCCTAGAGATACTAATGGTGACGGAATTTTTGATTTTCAAGACGCTACCGAAAGTAGTGCTTGTTCGTTAGTTTCAATTCAAGATGTTACAGTTATAGAAGGAGATACAGGAACCATAAATGCAGGATTTGTAGTTACGCTTTCAGAGCCTTCTAATACACCAACTACAGTAGTATTTTCCGTTCAAAATGGAACAGCTACTTCTGGTGATAATGATTTTACAATTCCAGGAACATTATCAATCACAATTCCTGCAAATCAAACAACGGGAACTGTTAATATTCCAGTTATTGGAGACACAACTGTAGAAGGAAATGAGACTTTTACCGTAACCTTAGTTTCTTCTTCAAATGGAACAATAGATACCGCAAACACAAATGGTAATAGCGCTACAAATAACAGTATCGGTACAGCTACTATAAATAATGATGATGCTGCACAAATATCAATCAGCGATGTAAGTGTTGCCGAAGGAAATTTACTCGATACAACAGATTTTGTTTTTACCATTTCTACAGATAATCAGAGTAATATTCCTATTGAAGTTGATTTTACAACAAATGACGGTACTGCCACAGCAGGTACTGATTATACTGCAATTTCTGGAACAGCAACCATACCTGCAAATACAAGCTCTGTTACAGTAACGGTTTCTGTTACTGGTGATATCACTGTAGAGGCAAATGAAACGTTTACTGTAGATTTGACTAATCCTTCTGGTGCCACAATTCTCGATGCACAAGGTATTGGTACAATTGTAAATGACGATAGTGCTTCTTTATCTATAGATGATGTATCCATTGCCGAAGGTAATGGTGGGACAGCTGCACCTACAGATTATACATTTACAATAACTACCACTGCTCCTGCTACTGCACCAATTACGGTAAATTATAGTACTGCTGCAGGTACAACAAATTCAGCAACAGCTGGAACAGATTATACAGCTGTTACAAATGGAACAGCAACAATACCCGTAGGTGCTTTAAGTACCACGGTTACCATAGAGGTAAATGGTGATTTAATTGTAGAAGGAGACGAAACGTTTACTGTTGTTCTAAGTAATGCAACAGGAGCAACCATTTCCTCAGATGATACAGGTGTAGGAACAATTGAAAATGATGATGCTACAGTAGTAAGTATCGGTGATGTAAGGGTTGTAGAAGGAGCAGATGGCACTACGGTTGTAGCTGAATTCCCTGTAACCTTAAGTGCAGCAGCAGATACTGATACGGTAGTAACCTTTACCGTTGCAGATGGAACAGGAACGATAGGTGATGCAGATTACGTAGCACCAATCGAACTTACAGTAACGATTCCTGCTGGACAGACTACTGCGGTATTCCCAGTGACAGTAAATGGTGATGATGTTGTAGAGTCAGATGAAGATTTTGAAGTAACAATCACAAATACGACCAATGGAACGATTGATCCAGCGGCAACTACAGCAACAGGAACAATAACGAATGATGATGCTACGGTAGTAAGTATTGGTGATGTAACAGTAACAGAAGGAGCAGATGGAACTACGGTTGTAGCTGAATTCCCTGTAACCTTAAGTGCAGCAGCAGATACTGATACGGTAGTAACCTTTACCGTTGC
>ENA-ORXC01000669-ORXC01000669.1-marine-metagenome-genome-assembly--contig:-NODE-669-length-23047-cov-204.368350_pt1 | contig 23047 bp, 19 predicted proteins | sample MGYA00237865_ERZ511478 | MGnify/ENA metagenome assembly ERZ511478
GGTTTTGATTTTAAAGGAATTAAGGCCGCACAAAAGAAAAATGAAGAGACAGGCAAAATGTCTGCTGGCGGCTCAACGATTACTCAACAATTGGCAAAGAACTTGTTCCTCACTTCGCATCGCTCTTATGTGCGTAAAGCTGAAGAGGCTGTCATCACTGTGATGATTGAGACCTTGTGGGACAAGCAGCGCATTATGACCGCTTACCTAAATGTGGCGGAGTTTGGTAATGGTATCTATGGTATAGACGCGGCAGCGCATCATTATTTCGATAAGTCTGCGGCCAATCTAAACCGAGATGAGTCAGCGCTTCTGATTGCGATGCTTACCAATCCAAAGTACTACGAAGACAATCAAGGTGATAAGCGTTTGCGTAACAAGCAACGTATTATCAAAAAACGCATGAAAAATGCCGTATTACCGCAAGCATCTTCGTAAATGTAAAGCATTAAGGTTGAGCTAGATTATAGGATCGGATGTTGTAGGCTCGGCTATTTTGAATAAGACTAGGGCGTGTCTTCAATTCACTCGATAGTCATCTAAATGGGCTAAAAATGGCTAAACATCGTCAAATAGCTGGCTAATATCCCGATATTATCTGCGCTATTTTTCTTGTTTGGCGGCAATTTATCTCATTTTTATCGCCATTTTTGAAATGAAGACACGCCCTAGGATATACCCTAATAAAGACATAACGATAAAAGATGATGGCGTATCGATAACGCAAAAGGAGTAGTGACGTGGTAGAGATGACTAACAATCAGGGCAGCGGTGATGTTAACGATATGATTGACGTTAATAATGTTGAAGATGGCGCTAATGACAATATTGATAAAGACATTAGTGTAGATAATAGCCAAAATGACTTAGCAGAAATTGAATGGCAACGCTCAGAAGATGGTAGTTATTCACCGAGCAGTTATATCAATCGCGATTTGTCTTTATTACAGTTTCATCTGCGGGTATTGGCGCAGGCATCTAGTTCGCGTCACCCATTGCTTGAACGCTTATTTTTCTTGATTATTTTTTCGTCCAATCTTGATGAGTTTTTTGAGATTCGGGTCGCTGGTATCATGCAAAAGCTCAATATCGGTGATGTATCGACCAGTGCTCATGGCATGCGTCCTAGCGAAGTGCTAAACGAGATATCTATTATCACTCATGCGGCAATCAGTGAGCAGTACCGTATTCTCAATGAGGATATCTTGCCAGCGCTCGCGCTCGAAGATATTCGTTACCTCAAACGTGATGAGCTAAACGCTGAGCAGTCTGCATGGATGAAGCGCTATTTTACGGAGCAAGTCGTACCCGTATTGACGCCGATTAGTATTGATCCTGCGCATCCATTCCCGCGTCTTGTAAATAAAAGCTTAAACTTTATTGCCACGTTGGAAGGCAAAGACGCCTTTGGACGCGATATTAACTTGGCGATTGTGCCTGCGCCGCGTAGTCTACCGCGTGTGATTCGCCTGCCAGATGAACTGACTGGTGGCAAAGAGCATCATGTGATGCTATCCGCTATCATTCATGAGCATATCGGTGAGCTATTCCCTGGAATGAGTGTAACTGGTTGTCATCAATTTAGGCTGACACGTAATGCCGATTTAGATTTGGCCGATGATGTCGAAGACATTGCCAAAGCACTAGAAGGCGAGCTCGAAAACCGCCGCTTCGGTGATAAAGTACGTCTTGAAGTAACAACCGATTGCCCAACGCATATCAGTGAGTATCTGCTCAATGAGTTTGAATTGCATGACAATCAGCTATACCGTGTCAATGGCCCAGTCAACCTAACGCGCTTGCTGTTTGACTTTAATATTCCTGCGCTACGCTACCAGCCATTTACTCATGTCGTGCCAAAGGCATTTCGCCGAGAAATGGATAAGTCAGATAAATCGACCAGTATGTTCGCCGCCATGCGTAAAAGCGATGTGCTGGTTCATCATCCTTTTCATGCGTTCTCACCGATTATTAATTTACTTTGGCAAGCGGCCAGCGATCCCAAGGTATTGGCAATTAAACAAACGCTATATCGCTCAGGCACCAATTCAGAAATCGTCAAAGCACTTGCAGCCGCCGCTCGTAATGGCAAAGAAGTCACGGCCGTCATTGAGTTGCGGGCGCGTTTTGATGAAGCGTCTAATATCGCAGTTGCCAACTATCTACAAGAAGCAGGCGCGGTCGTGGTCTACGGTATCGTCGGTTACAAGACCCATGCCAAGCTCATGCTAATCGTACGCCGCGAGGAAGACCGAATCCGTCGTTATGTTCATCTAGGCACTGGTAACTATCACGCGGCCAATGCCAAGGTTTATACGGATTATGGTCTGTTTAGCGCAGATCCTGATATCTCAGAAGACGTTCACAAAATATTCCAAGAGCTAACCGGTATGGGCAAGCCAGCCAACCTTAAAAAACTGCTACATGCACCGTTTACTTTGCATGAGAAATTGATGAGCTTTATCGATGATGAAATCACTCATGCCAAAGCGGGCAAACGTACTCATATTATCATCAAAGCCAATGCGCTCACGGAGCGCCGCCTCATTGATAAATTATATGATGCCTCGCAGGCAGGCGTTAAGATTGAATTAATTCTTCGGTCGATGTGTTGTCTACGTCCGCAAGTAAAAGGACTCTCTGAAAACATCACTGTGCGTTCTGTTATCGGTCGGTTTTTAGAGCATACACGCGTTTATTATTTCTATAACGATGGCGATGAGCGTTTATACTGCGGTAGTGCAGACTGGATGGATCGTAACCTATTCCATCGCGTAGAAGTGGCGTTCCCGATTGAGAACAAGAAACTGTTTAAGCAAATTTATCAAGATGGCTTGATTAACTACTTACAGGATAATACGCAAGCGTGGACACTTGATGGCACTGGCGTTTGGCAGCAGCTACAGCCAGCAGCAGGTGAGGAGCCACATGTCGCACAAGAGCATTTACTAAAAACGATCAATCGTGTCGAAGAGTCTAGTTAATTTGCAAAGATACCTTTAGGTGATAATCAACTATTCAATTATCTATCTGACCAAGCACTGGTAAATACTGATGCTTGGTTTTTTTGTGCTCACCAATTGCAAAAGTTACAAACTGACTTGCAACCTCACAATTATTCACATATTGATACGGCAGTACACTGGTGAATTACCCAAGGTCATACCTATAATTAATATCAATTCTGACGCTATTTGATAAGTATTGGTTATTCATTTGAGCGTTGGTACAGTCTTGAAACATATATCTATTTAATATTTCAAAACCATGTAATCAAATCATAAGAATAGGAAATAAACCATGAGTAATACTAACGATGACAATTCAGATATCAAGCAAGCTGCAGAACAAGTAAATGGTCAGGAAGTTGAGAAGAACTTAGCAGAGAATAAAAAGGTTGATGCCCCTGAATCATTAAGCGAAAAAGAGCAAACGCCTTTTATCGATGATGATCTACGTACTGATAAGTAATCTATGATATTAATTACCGACCTAATATACGATAACAACAAATAATAAAGCGAGGGACGCGCCATGACTACGCAAGAACCAGTAGCAACGGAAACAGAAGAAAAAGTAATCGTGAATGACCCTGCTGCTAATGAGTTAGAAAACCCTAAAGATAGTTATGCAGGTCGCAAGCACAAGCCTGAAATCGATGGCCCTGAGCAAGACTCACAAGAGACTGACGAAGTTTATGCTGATCCACGTAAAGAAGAGAATCTTCCAGCTGGTGGCAAGAATGTAGCAGAACTAAGTGCCTACGACTTGAGCCAAAAAGGTAATGAGTAAAGGATTACAGATAACAGCGGGCTAACCAAATCGACAAAATTATAAATATAAAAAGAGGATATGATAATGCAAGCCAAAGACTCAGCAATAGACAAGAAAAGATTACTAGTATCTGATGATCATAGTGCAATTGAAAAAAACACCACTGAGAACAAGGGAACTGATACTTTTGATGAGTCTGTTGTCGACTCAGAACATGTAAATGATAATGATAATCCAGCGCGCCAACCAGATCGTCGCGATCAAGAAGGAAGTACCGCGTTTGATGACAATATCAATGAAGATACTGTCGGTAGTGCAGCACCAAAGAGCGAAGGTATTAATGATTTAAATCGTTATGCCAACATTGATAACGCACAAACTCGTATCTTAAATCCTGACGAAAAAGACTAAATAGGTGTAAATCTCAAAAGATATATAGTGTTTCTTGAGTTAGATAAGTAATTATCATAGTAGGGAGTACCAATGAATAACTCGCATAATGAAAGCGTCAATAGTGATCATAATTTAAAAGATGCAGATGACAATAATGGTATTGTCCCTGATGATGCATTACAAAAAGCAAATCCAGCCGCAGCAGAAAAGGCTACGGAAGATCATGATCCGCATAATGTCGCTAAGAGTAACAAACAGTATGACAGTCCATTGATGGAAGATGATAAGTAAGATTTTAGTACATCAATAGCTATTAGTATTCGTACATAAATGAGGACTTGTACATAAACAGAAAGGCACTGTGTTTGGTAAGAGTATATAACTCGTATCAAGTACAGTGCCTTTTTTGCTTCCTGCATTTTTACTTTCTACATTATATAGGTAGATATGTTTAGGTAAGGCGTGGGTTTTAAGCAGGTGTACCACTATGAAAACGTAGCTCAGCATCTGGACTACTTATTAATTCAGCCTCTACTTCCTTGAAGAAAGCGACTCGCTCATCGATATTCTCGTCCGATAATGATTGAGCGAGTGCAAGATAATCTTCGAAATGACGACTCTCTGACTTGAGTAGATAACGATAATATTTCGCTAAGCGTTCATCATTAATGACTTCGGCCAACGCTGCAAAACGCTCACAAGAGCGCGCCTCAATAAATGCCCCAATTATCAATACATCAACCATCGCTGCTGGCTCGTAAGTGCGTTTATGCTTCAACATACCTTTAGCATAGCGTCCAGCACTTAGATATTTCCATTCCTGTCCACGCTCATTCATGATGCCTAATACTTGCTCGTAGTGCAGCATCTCTTCACGTATTAGCTGTGCGAGTTTACGTTGCAAATCATACGAGAACTCATAACGAAATATCAAATTCATCGCAGTACCAGCGGCCTTTTTTTCGCAGTTAGCATGGTCTTGAATAATCATAGGTAGGTTTTCAATCGCGGCATCTACCCAAGCTTGCGTGGTTCGAGCACCTAAAAAGTTATAAACAGGAGATAAGTCTACCTTTATAGGAGTGCGCAGATGCGTAATATCGACGCTATCTTCTTCAGGCAGCTCTTCTTCGATTAGATCTGTTTCGGCACTATTATTTACAGTTTGAGAGATATTTTCTTCGACAGAATTTTTCTCAATGCCCTTGTCATCTATAGTATTTGCTGTTGATTGTAATGTCGTGAGGTCTTGTTGATTGATAGTCATAGTCTAAGGAAGCTTTATTTATGAATGATAATATAGTAATTATATCGTTAGTCTGACCTAGATACGATGTTAAATAACTGACAGTCATCAATAGGTATTTATTAATAGATAACGGTTAAGCATAATTAAAGGTGTTAATGATTACTTACTGTTTATATTAATTTTGCTGTATATAATTTCTAGATGTTGATTATAGCTCCTAGAGTAGGCCACTTATACGTTATCATTATTAAACAGCCTAAGTATTTACTTAGTGAATGGTGTTTCCTTGTTAATTTTATTATTTGATAGTAGGATGAGATTTTGCTCTTTGAGCATTTCGTCTTACTTTTATGATTCGCTCTTAGTAAAGAATAAACCTGATATCAATAGATTGCGTTTTACTAGAACATCAAATTTGTAGATATATCCTCTCAGAAAAATTAGAGAATCAAAGATTCCACAACGAATGAGATATGAACGTTTAAAACCTCACAAGATTAAAAACTCTTAAATAGTTACTGTCACAACTCAGTATTAGTACCCCTCACGAACAGATAAGGATAACAATATGAGCCAGTCTTCTAACACCAATCGTATTCAAAAAGGCAGTCTTGCCATCGATCAGCAGTTATATGACTTTATTGAAAACGAAGTACTACCGAAAGTCGGTGTGGATTCAGACGATTATTGGTCAGGTTTCGAAAAGGTTATTAAAGAATTCACCCCGCGCAATAAAGCATTGCTTGCGACTCGTGACAAGATTCAAGCGCAAATTGACCAATGGCATCTAGATAATCCTGCAAAAGATGGCGAAATCGACTATCCAGCTTATAAGACATTCCTACAAGAAATTGGTTATTTGCTACCTGAAGGCGAAGCATTTACGGTTGATACCAAAAACGTCGATGACGAAATCGCGCACATCGCAGGGCCGCAGCTAGTCGTACCAGTTCGTAATGCTCGTTATGCGCTTAATGCGACCAACGCACGATGGGGTAGTTTATACGATGCTTTGTATGGCACCGATGTTATCAGCAGTGATAATGGCCAAGAAGCGGGTGGTAGCTATAATCCTACTCGCGGCGCTGCTGTTGTCGCTTACGCTAAAGCGTTCTTAGATGAGCACTTCACACTAGCATCCGGCTCTTACAATGATGTGACTGGCTTTAAGGTAGTCGATGGCAAGCTAGAAGTCGTACAAGGTGATAGCAGTACTGAGCTAAAAGATACGGCTAAGTTTGTCGGTTTTGTCGGTGACGCTAAAGCTCCTACAGGTGTACTATTAAAGAACAACGGCTTGCATGCTGAGATTCAAATCGACAGTAATCATCCAGTGGGTAAAGACGATCCAGCAAATATCAAGGATGTACTGCTTGAATCGGCCATGACAGCCATTCAGGATTGTGAAGATTCAGTCGCTGCTGTAGATGCAGAAGAAAAAGTCGAAGTCTATCGTAACTGGCTTGGCTTGATGAATAGCGACCTACAGGAAACCTTTGAAAAAGGTGGCAAAACGCGTACACGTAAGCAAAATCCAGATCGTGAATATAACACGCCAGATGGTGGCAAGCTGATCTTGCCAGGTCGTTCGCTATTGTTAATCCGTAACGTCGGTCATCTAATGCAGAACCCTGCCATCTTAGTCGATCTAGGCGATGGTCAAGAGCAAATATTTGAAGGCTTAATGGATGGTTTAATCACGCCACTATTATCACTTAATGATATCAAAGGCAAAAACGAGCTATCAAACTCACGCCAAGGCTCAATGTATATCGTGAAGCCAAAAATGCATGGTCCTGAAGAAGTTAAAATGGCCAATGACTTATTTAATGCGTCAGAGGACCTGTTAGGTCTAGAGCGCAATACGCTAAAAATCGGCATCATGGATGAAGAGCGTCGTATGACGGTCAACTTAAAGGAAGCAATCCGCCAAGCCAAAGAGCGCGTTATCTTTATTAACACAGGTTTCTTAGACCGTACTGGTGATGAGATGCATACCAGCATGAATGCAGGTCCATTTGTACCAAAAGGTGAGATGAAATCGCAAGCATGGCAGCCTGCTTACGAGCAGTGGAACGTCGATATCGGTCTCGAGACAGGCCTACAAGGTCGCGCACAAATTGGTAAAGGCATGTGGGCCAAGCCTGATGAAATGAAAGAGATGATGGATACTAAAGCCGCTCATCCTAAGTCTGGTGCTAGCACTGCATGGGTACCATCACCAACGGGCGCTACCTTACATAGCATACACTATCATCAAGTAAGCGTAGCTGATGTACAAGACACGCTAAAATCACGCGAGCGTGCTAGCTTGGATGACATCTTGACCATTCCATTAGCGAAAAATACCGACTGGACTGATGAAGAGAAGCAGCAAGAGCTTGAAAACAATGCTCAAGGTATCTTGGGTTATGTCGTACGCTGGGTAAATCAAGGCGTTGGTTGCTCTAAGGTGCCTGATATCAACGATGTAGGTCTCATGGAAGATCGTGCTACTTTGCGTATCTCAAGCCAACATATTGCTAACTGGTTGCATCATGGTGTGGTTAGTGAGCAGCAAGTGATGGATACGATGAAACGTATGGCCAAGGTCGTCGATGAGCAAAATACAGGCGATGATGACTATCAGTCAATGGCAGATAATTTTGATAGCTCTTATGCATTCAAAGCCGCCTGCGATCTAGTATTCAAAGGACGCGCACAGCCTAGTGGTTATACTGAGCCATTATTGCATCAAGCACGTTTGGATCTTAAAGCAAACGCTTAGAAGAATAGACCAAATATGGCAGGCATTTGAGCATACTTGATGAGCAAGTATGCCAGTCAGTCTTGCTCATTTGTAACTGATAAATTTGCTCAAATAGATTATTAACTTCTTAATTAGCGCTATTTATTTTTTAGTAAATAGCGCTTTATTTTGGACTATTATTCGAGGTTTATTATAAAAATTTAAGAATATTAGTAATCATATTAACCAATATTATTCGTATCTAATTGAGTAAGCGGAAGTTTTTTAACAATCGTTCAAATAAAATAAAGCATCTGTTATTCGATAACGCATGTATCGAAAAGACAAAAAAATATGTTGCAAATTATGTCAAAGTTGTTATGCTTGTACTCGAAGTATGAGTTTGGTAACGGATGTTACGCAATGGAAGGATAAAAACTAAAGATTACATGGCAGTTACTTTTTTAATCCCAGTTATGTAAATCATGGTTTTTTTCATCTTACTGTAATAGAACTTCGCCACACTTGTTTCTGACTAATCTCGGTAGCCAGTTACACATTATATCTTTGAGGATTTGTGACGATACCATTATGGGCGCCAGCTAATAATAGCTTGCTCATTACTACAATTGTAAAGTGGAGATACCCCATGAAAAAACTACTTTTAGCTACAGCAATCGCAGCCCTATCTGTATCTGCAGCCAATGCAGCACCAACTCTATACGGTAAAGCTTTCTTAGCGGCTGACTATGAAAATGCTGAATTTGATGGCCCTGCTGGCAACATGTATGACGAAGATACAGTACAGATTAACTCTCATGCTTCACGTATCGGCCTTAAAGGTTCTGAAGCCATGACTGCTAACACTGATGTTATCTATCGTTTAGAGTACGGTACAAGCATCGATGGTGATAACGCTACTTTCAGTAACCGTGATACGTATCTTGGTGTTGTAAACAAGCAGTTCGGTGAGTTCCGCGTTGGTAAAAACCAATCAAGCCTAGCTCGTATTGACAACGTTGTTGTTAACCAAGGTTACTGGGATAACCTAGGCCAAACTCAAAATGAAAGTGAAGTTGTTAGTGCTTTGAACATGGCGGATAGTAACCGTATCAACAGTTCAGTTATTTGGACTGCACCAAAATACAACGGCCTACCATTACAACTGTCTGCAATGTATAGCTCTGATGATGCAAACGGTAATGACAACGCAGGCTTCGGTGTAGCTATGTTGTTTGACCAAGGTACTGGCTTCACTGCTGGTATTGCTTACGATAAAGACCAAAACATTGATGGTGATATCATCCGTGGTACAGCGACTGTTGATCTAGGTAAATACATGGCCGCTCCTGTCACTCTAGGTGCGCTATACCAAGTAGGTGATTACGATTACGGTACTAAAGATGAAAAAGGTCTAGTTGTTAGCGCTCAGATGGGTCTAAATAACTTTGCTTATCCAGCAGCTGTATATGCCCAGTACAACAAAACTGACAACTTAGATGGTCTTGATAATGCTGATTCAGACCAAATCGTTGTTGGTGGTAAATACATGTATAAAGACAACATCATTGCTCATGCCTATGCTGGCGTAAACAATGCTGATAACGTTCCATACATGGATACCAGAGGTGATGCAGACGTAGTCGTAGTTGGTACTGGTCTAGAATACTTATTCTAGTAACAACTAGAATTTGATTTTAAAAAAACTCATCCTTCGGGGTGAGTTTTTTGTTGTGTAGCGTTTTAATAATAGAAAAATGTTTGCTACCAGCACGAAAACATAAGAGTTTCAAACAGTTTGCATTTTTGCCCTATATTTTATGGCGTATTTTTAGTAAAATCCTTCTTTACCAATTACCGACAGAGTACTATGACCAAGTTTATATTCGTGACCGGTGGGGTAGTGTCCTCACTAGGAAAAGGTATCACCGCAGCTTCTCTTGCAGCGGTCTTAGAAGCACGTGGCGTGACTGTCACGATGACCAAAATGGATCCGTATATTAACGTTGATCCAGGTACAATGAGCCCGTTTCAGCATGGTGAAGTATTCGTCACTGAAGATGGCGCAGAGACCGATCTAGATTTGGGTTATTACGAGCGCTTCTTGCGTCACTCAAAAATGAGTAAGAGTAATAACTTTACCAGTGGCCGTATTTATCAGAACGTGTTGAATAAAGAACGCCGTGGTGAATATCTAGGCGGTACTGTACAGGTTATTCCGCATATTACTGATGAAATCAAAAACAAAATCCTTGCCAGTGGCGAAGGGTATGATATCGCTATTATCGAAATTGGCGGTACCGTTGGTGATATCGAATCACTTCCTTTTATGGAAGCCGTACGTCAGATGCAGGTAGAGCTTGGCCGTAATAGAGCCATGCTAATGCATCTTACTTTAGTACCTTATATTGCTAGTGCGGGTGAGACCAAAACCAAGCCAACGCAGCATTCGGTAAAAGAGCTACGTTCTATCGGCCTACAGCCTGATATTTTAATCTGTCGCTCTGACCATCACATCTCACAAGACAATCGCCGCAAGATTGCGCTATTTACCAACGTTGAAGAGCGTGCGGTCATCATGTGTGAAGATGCACAGAGTATCTATCAGATACCGCGTACATTACATGAGCAAGATCTTGATGATCTCATCTGTGAGCGTTTCGGTCTTGATGTGCCTGAAGCTGATTTGAGCGATTGGGACAAAGTGGTTGAAGCACAGTTGAATCCAGAAGGAACAGTGACTGTTGCGATGGTAGGCAAATACGTCGAGCTTCCAGATGCTTATAAGTCTATCAACGAAGCATTGCTACATGCAGGTATCACTCATAAAGTAGACGTGAAGATTGACTACATCGATGCTGAACGTCTAGAAGATGATGATACTTTACTTGCTCAGCTAAATGATGCTGATGCTATCTTAGTACCAGGCGGTTTCGGTGAGCGCGGTACGATGGGTAAGATAAAAGCCATCACTTATGCTCGTGAAAACAACGTGCCGTATCTAGGCATTTGTCTTGGTATGCAGCTAGCTGTGATTGAGTATGCACGTAACGTACTTAACATTAACGCCAACTCTTCTGAGTTTGATCGTAAGACTGCTGAGCCTATTATTGGTCTAATCACTGAATGGTTAGATGAGCGCGGCGAGCTACAGATTCGTAGCGATGATTCAGACCTTGGTGGCACGATGCGTCTAGGCGCACAGCAAGCAGAGCTGGTTTCTGGTAGTAAGCTAAGCCAAATTTACGGTGCTAGCAATATCACTGAGCGCCATCGCCATCGCTATGAGATGAATAACCGTTATATCGAGCCGTTAGAGCAAGCAGGTATGACTATATCTGGTTATTCTGCCAAGCAGCATTTGGTAGAGTCGGTAGAGATTTCTGAGCATCCATGGTTTGTTGCTGTACAGTTCCATCCTGAGTTCACTAGCTCACCACGTGGTGGTCATCCACTGTTTAATAGCTTTGTAAAAGCCGCTAAGAACCATAGCGAAAAAAAGTAGTTCTTATCATAAATTAACTCTTACAACGTAGTGCAAAGTGAAAGCGTTTATTATAAAAAAGACTGATCTTCGGATTGGTCTTTTTTTTGCTTAATCCAAGCTGCTGGACATTATTAAACAGTCAATATCCTCATTAATAATCTCTAATTACGCTTGCATACTTTTTTTAATCAGCCTATCGGTTACAATATGGGATAGAGATATTAATAACAAAATAAGAGGTAATGGCTTCATGGAAAACTTATTGACCGCACAATCACATATCACGCTTAACACTCCTAACAACGATACGATTAACATTGGTAACGACCAGCCTTTTGTATTGTTTGGTGGTATGAATGTTTTAGAGTCTAAAGAATTGGCATTTGAGATTGCTGAGCAGTATGTTGATATTTGCCAGCGCTTGGGTATCGGCTATGTTTTTAAAGCGAGCTTTGATAAAGCCAATCGTTCAAGTCTGCATTCGTATCGTGGTCCTGGTTTAGAGCAAGGTATCGATTGGCTAGGTCAGATCAAAGAAAAATTCCAAGTACCGATTATCACTGATGTGCATGAACCACATCAAGCAGCACCAGTCGCTGAAGTGGCTGATATTATTCAGTTACCTGCATTTTTGTCGCGTCAGACAGATTTAGTGCATGCGATGGCAAAAACAGATGCCATTATTAATATTAAAAAGGCGCAGTTTTTGGCCCCTCACGAGATGCGTCATATCGTCAATAAGTGCCTAGAGGGTGGTAATGATAAATTGATACTTTGTGAGCGTGGTAGTGCCTTTGGCTATAATAATCTGATCGTGGATATGCTTGGTTTTGATACCATGAAGCAGATGGATATACCGGTATTCTTTGACGTGACGCATAGCTTACAACAGCCAGGTGCACGTAGTGATAGTGCTGGTGGACGTCGTGAGCAGATTACAACGCTTGCCCGTGCAGGTATGGCTACAGGGTTGGCAGGGTTGTTTTTAGAAGCGCATCCAAACCCAGAAACTGCAAAGTGTGATGGTCCATGTGCGCTGCGTATGAGCCAACTAGAGCCGTTCTTACGTCAACTTAAGCAAATTGATGATTTGGTCAAAGGTTTTGAAGTATTGGATACTCATTAATACGGTATGTTATAAGAGGGCTATACAATGGCAATTCAGATGGCGCAAGTGAGCATCGAAAATATCGATGATGTAGAAGGCTTAGATAGCGTAATGACTGTGCTTAAGAATATCTCAGGCGTGACGGCTATTAATTTGGATCCTAAGCATAATGTCGCAACGGTAAGCTATGATGATACAGATACTAGTATCCATGCCTTAACAGCAGCGATTAGTATGGTGGACTATGTGACTCAGCCATTTCCGATTGATTCACCGCAGAACCCGCACCATAACGATTTATAGTTACAAACAGCCATCATTATAAACTTGTCGATTAGCTCTTTTACGTTTTTATTAATAAGTTCCTGTATCGTTAATAGCATCTCGTTAATAAAGCAACAACCAAACGGTCTTGTTGTCGAGGATAATAGGGCTTATGCTTATTTAATGTAGCTTTGATAGTTGTTCTTACTTTGATAACTTAAAAGATATCAAAGTAAGCATTAACAGAATTACTATTAGAGTTGCTCATTACTAATAAAAATAAGGAGCCCAATATGGCAGATCAAACACGTATTATTAAAATTGACGGTATGACTTGTGGCGGGTGCGTAGCGAGCGTACATACAGCAACAGCCGATATTGATGGATTAGAAACTATTACCGTTGACCTTGCTGATAACCTAGCGACGATAACCTTTGATGATAGCAAAACCAGTGCAGAGGCTATTGCTTCAGCTATTGACGATGCTGGATTTGAGGCGACAGTTGCTAACTCATAAATTCCATCACTTATTTACAGAACCAGCTAACATGTTATTACAAGCATGATAGCTGGTTTTTTAATGATTAACGATTATGAGTATTTAGCATTGATACATTGAGATATTGCTACTTTGTCTAAAATACTCATACTGAATACGATATTACCCAATTGCTTTATTTGAATTTTTTGCCCACCCACTGATATTTTATCGTGGTCCCTACAAGTTTATAGGCACCATGACGAGTTTTATTTATGAACGATACCACCCGTACTACCAAAGATAAGTCTTATGATGTCGAAACTAATGTTGAGTCCAACACGCCACTGACACCGCAACGCGCGCATTTGCAATTGGCGATTGATGGCATGACTTGTCAGGCCTGCGCCTCAAGAATCGAGAAGGTGCTTAATAAAAAGCCTTCGGTGTACGAGGTAAGTGTGAGTTTTGCTGGCGAGACTGCCAATGTTGATTATGATCCGACCCAGACGACGCCCGAACAGGTGACGGAGTGGGTGAATAAAACAGGTTTTGTTGCCAATGTGCAGGCAGCCGATAGCTTATTTGCTCAGACTGACGAAGATACCGCCACTCAATACCCATGGCGTTTGATCGGATTATGGGTTTGTTTGGTGCCATTTTTAGTGGGTATGGCAGGTATGTTGACGGGTTTTGGTATGGCGTGGATGCCGCCAGTCTGGGTGCAATTTATTTTAGCGACTGTAGTACAGTTTGGTTTGGCGTTACCGTTTTATAAGAGTGCATGGGCATCTATAAAGGGCGGCCTTGCCAATATGGATGTACTGGTGGTCATCGGTACAGTAACGATATGGGCATATTCGACGTATCTATGGCTCACGCACGGCGATGGTACTCTAAACAGCTTGTTGCAAAGTGGGCATTTGGGTGGACATGGCATTAGTAACAGCCCAGCCGTATATTTTGAAGCAGGGGTGATGGTCATTGCCTTTGTACGTACGGGTAAATATCTTGAGGAACGTACCAAGAAGCACAGCCTAAACAGTATTGATTTATTATTGTCACTGACACCTGATGAAGTAGAGCAACAGCAGCCCAATGGTGAATTTCATGATATTGCGTTGTCTGATGTACAAGTAGGTGACATCTTACGTGCAAAGCAAGGCAGCCGCGTCGCTACAGATGGTACCGTCATAGAAGGCAGCGGTTGGTGCGTGGAGAGTCATTTAACTGGCGAATCAGTCGCCCTCAAAAAAGAGCAAGGCGATGGATTGCTAGCAGGTGCCTTGGTAGAGAATGGCAGTCTGCTGTATCGTGTCAGTGCTAAGGGCAGCGACACGAAACTCGGCGATATGGTACAAGCGTTGAGTGATGCACAAGGCTCAAAAGCCAATCTAGCGCGTCTCGCGGATCGAGTAACGGCTATCTTTGTCCCCGTAGTAGTAACGATTGCGTTGGTTACTTTTGGGGTCACATGGTGGCTGACAGGTATGGTTGATACTGCTTTAATGCACGCGGTATCGGTATCGGTATTGGTCATTGCTTGTCCTTGTGCGCTTGGTTTGGCCACGCCAGCGGCAATTATGGCTGGTATGGGCGTTGCCGCGCGTCATGGGGTGTGGTTCAAGGATGCACAAAGTCTTGAAGCAGCAGGCAATATCGATACGGTAGTACTCGATAAAACAGGCACATTGACGATTGGTAAACCTACTATCGTCGATCATGTCATGGTGGATAAATCGCTTGCTGTGGACGATGTATTGCAGATTGCGGCCAGTGTCGAAGCGCATGCCAGTCATCCATTAGCAACGGCTCTCGTCAATACGGCTAAAGACCGCCAATTAAATCTATTTAATGTGACTGACATCAGTGTGATAAAAGGCGCTGGTATACAAGCAAGTATCGAAGGGCTTGGATTAGTAAAAGTGGGTACGGCAGAATTTGCGAATTTGACGTTGCCAAGATTCATGCCAAAAGTATGGCAAATTGCCAGTACCGTTGCGATTAGTATCAATGATGAGCCATTAGGCGCGTTTGCCCTAGCTGATGACTTAAAGGCAGATACGCCGCAAGCAATCGCTGCACTACAAGATGCGGGTATCAATGTGATCTTGATGAGTGGTGATAAGCAGTCCGTCGTCGATCATGTAGCAGGGCAGTTGGGTATTGATAAGGCTTATGGCAAGATGAGCCCGCGTGATAAGGCCAGTCAAATTGCACTATTGCAGACGGCTGGTCATAAGGTAGCGATGGCAGGAGACGGCGTCAACGATGCGCCAGCGATGGCTACTGCCGATGCCAGCTTTGCGATGTTTGAGGGAACTGATGTCGCGCAGCATAGTGCATCTGCACGTCTTATGGGTGAGTCGCTCATGCATATCGATGCAGCACAAAAAATCGCTCAAGCGACGCTACGCAATATTAAACAAAATCTGTTTTTTGCCTTTATTTATAACTGTCTTGGTATTCCGCTTGCTGCGTTTGGGTTTTTGAATCCAATGATTGCAGCCGCTGCTATGGCGCTTAGCTCCATCTCAGTACTTATGAATGCACTACGATTGACACGGTTTAAGACAGAGGTTGAGCTAGATAATACGGTATCAACCTCTCATACGGAGAAAGAGCATTTAGCAAAAGGATAGCTATCATATTTGCTTCAAGTTTCTATAAATATAAAAAAAGCAGCCATCGCATATATGTATCTCTAAGATCATTTTTATGACGGCAAGTCGGTGTAAGATAAGGGAAGTTTGGTAAAATATATGCTATGATGCCAAGCACTATAGCCGACTATTAATCTGCTTTATAACCCTCTAATTGCTGGGTGACTATAGCCATACGATAGAAAGGTATGAAGGGTTTTTAGAATTATGTGCTATACGATATTTTGCTTTATCTTTTTTGTATGCTAGCTGCCGTTATTTATCTCACAAACTTGGCATGACCAAAGGAATTAACAGACATTATGTACGCTGAAGAAACCAACAACGTCACCGCAATTAAAGACATTCGCGCTCGTGAAATTTTAGACTCGCGCGGCAACCCAACTATCGAAGCTGATGTTATTTTAGCTGACGGTACTGTCGGCCGTGCTGCTGCACCAAGTGGCGCATCAACAGGCTCACGTGAAGCGCTTGAGCTACGTGACGGCGACAAGACCCGCTTTATGGGTAAAGGCGTCAAAAAAGCCGTTTCTAATGTCAACAGTCAAATCCGCAGTGCCTTGATTGACAAAGATGTGACTGAGCAACAGGCTATTGATGATGCCATGATTGCGCTAGATGGTACAGAAAACAAAGAAAGCTTAGGTGCTAATGCCATGCTAGCTGTGTCACTTGCGACAGCCAAAGCGGCAGCCAAGTCACAGAATCTGCCATTACATCAATACATCGCCAATCTACGTAACCAAACGTCGTTGACCATGCCTGTGCCGATGATGAACATCTTGAACGGTGGCGAGCACGCGGACAACACGGTTGATATCCAAGAGTTTATGATTGAGCCTGTAGGCTTCACAAGCTTTTCAGAAGCGCTGCGTGCTGGTACAGAGATTTTTCATAGCTTAAAGTCAGTATTAAAATCACAAGGTTTAAACACTGCCGTTGGTGATGAAGGTGGTTTTGCTCCAAACCTACGTAGTAATGAAGAAGCTATCACGGTTATTATGCAGGCGATTGAACAAGTCGGCTATAAAGCTGGTGAAGATATTCATCTTGCGCTAGATTGTGCAGCTAGTGAATTTTACAAAAACGGTCAATACGTTTTGGCAGGCGAAGGTAATAAAGCCTTTGATAGCCAAGGGTTCTCAGACTACCTAGTTGGGCTGGCACGTCAGTATCCGATTATCTCTATCGAAGATGGTCTTGATGAGTCAGATTGGGATGGCTGGAAATATCTGACCGAGCAGATTGGCGATAAAGTCCAGTTGGTTGGTGATGATTTATTTGTGACCAATCCTACAATCTTGCAAGAAGGTATTGATAAGCACATTGCCAATGCTATTTTGATTAAATTTAACCAAATTGGCACTTTGTCAGAAACGCTAGATGCGATTTATATGGCTAAGAAAAATGGCTATGCAACTATCATTTCACATCGTTCAGGTGAAACGGAAGACAGCACTATTGCAGACTTGGCAGTTGGTACAGCGGCAGGCCAGATCAAAACTGGCTCACTATGCCGTTCAGACCGCGTAGCGAAGTACAACCAATTGCTACGTATCGAGCAGCAAGTACGTGCAAGCTATCGTGGCCGCGAAGAGTTTATCGGTCTACGTGGCTAAGAGTCTGACTGGCTTTTTAGCATAATATACGTTGAAAAGCCTAGACTCATCAGCTGAAATCAATATTTGGGCGATATATAATCATTTGTATATCGCCTAACCAGCTTAAATTTTACTATCCTCTTTTATACCGTTTGGCGTTATCACCTTATGAAATATTTTAGCCAATTTATACTACTTGCTTTAGCCGTTGCAGTGCTTTTAGGATTGCAATATCAGTATTGGTTGGGTGAAAATGGTCGTTTTGAACACAATAAGTTGACAGCTCAAATCGAAGAGCAACAACGTTTGAATGACAATCAAGTTGCAGCAAACAACTTACTACGCACCGATGTTCAAGATTTAAAAACTGGGCTTGAGGCCGTAGAAGAGCATGCTCGTTTAGATTTAGGTTTAATCAAACCTAATGAGACTTTTGTCCAAGTATCTACTGCACCAACCACGCACAGCAACTATTAGCTTTGTAAATACACTAGCTTTCACGAATACACTAATTTTCACGACATGAATTAATTTTCATGATGCAGCATCATAATGTTGTTATCTGACACCATTCATCACACTTAACACCTGCTTTATTCCTCTTTACATATACTGTCATGGGCTTAAACCATGAGTACACTACTATGAATACAACCCCTAATATACATGCCATGATCGTCGCAGCTGGTCGCGGTAGCCGTTTTGGTGCGTCTATTGCCAAGCAATATACAATGCTAGAAGGTCAAACGCTATTGCAGCATAGCGTGGCACGACTTGCTTGTAGTGATCATATCGATAAGTGTCTATTGGTCATATCAGCCGATGACAGCACGGCTCAACAATTAGAGTTTGCACTTCCTGTACGCTATGCAGTCGGCGGAGCAGAGCGTTGGCAGTCAGTACAAGCAGGCGTTGAAGCAATTAGTCAGACAGGTGCTGATGATTCAGATTTGGTGCTTATTCACGATGCAGCACGTCCCGCTGTACCGAATGTAGATATCGATCAAGTGATTGAAGCAGCGATGCTGGAGCCTTACGGCGCTATCTTAGCTACACCAGTGGCCGATACGTTAAAAGCTTCCTATCAGCTAGCTACCTCCGCAGAAGAGAGTCGTCCACATTCTTATACCAAATCTACTATTGATCGTAGCAACATGTGGCAAGCACAAACCCCGCAAGTATTCCGCTTAGGTCAATTAAAAAAAGTCCTAAATCATGTGTTTGAACATCAGCTAAGCATCACAGATGAAGCCAGTGCTTTTGAACAACTAGATTTACCAATACGCTTAGTCTCTGGTAGTCGCCAGAATATCAAATTGACCTATCCTGATGATGCGGTACTGTTAACAGCGATTATGGCACTTCAGTCTTAGCCTCAATCCTACTTCTGCTAACGAGCATCAGTTTTACTCCTTTTATGCTTAATAATGGTCATGATAAGTATTATGGCTTCAGTAGCCACTATATCCTCGTTAGACTTTTCTGTACTATTCTTAAAAATTAATGAATCCAAAAATCAACTATTACTAAAGCCTATACCAAGAATATATATAATCTACTTTGGAATATAATATGGTTATTACATATGTTTTTTGTGTCTGAGCGGGCCTATGTCCAGTAATAGGTTGCTTTAATGACCAAACTAACCTATGATGTAACTAACTTAATACAATTAATATAAAAACTTATAAAATCAATAATATATCAGACCGATTCATTACGCTTAGTTATGTTGTCTCTATATTTTTTCTGAAGTTAGTATGATTGTTTTAGCGACATTTACCTGATAATAGGGAGAAGCTGATTGTCAACAATCAACGATTCAACAAATCCAGTAACGACAGATCTCTGCCAGCTTGTATATATAAGCCGGATTACCTCTACTGGTCTTTCAAGTCCTAGCACGCTTAATGATATCTCAGAGACCGCGATTGAACGCAATCAAATAGATAATGTCACGGGTATTCTTTGCTATGGCAATGGCTACTTTTTACAGTGTGTCGAAGGCTCAGAGCAGGCACTAACCAATCTAAAAAATCGTTTGTTGGTGGATGATCGACATAAAGAATTAAAGATTTTAGATTTTTCTGAAATTACCAAACGTCGTTTTGCTAGTTGGTCATTACGTTCGATTACCCTTGAGCGTTGGATGACTAAAGAGCCTGAGCTTAAAAAGTTAATGCCATTCAAGCCGTATGAGTGGGATTTTAATGAGTGGCAGAAGTTCTTGGACGTGTTGCAGGGCTACTATGAAGAGCAAACGAGAACAGGGAACGTAGATACGCCTCCTGTCAAATACAGCACGCTAGGGGTGACTTTAAGTAAGGTTGTAGGGCAGCATCAGGCGTTCTTTTTAATCCAGACGATATTGGGATTGATGATAGTGGCTACGTTGCTATGGTTACTGCTGTAATCGATAGATATGAATAAAGTTCCCATTGGGCCAAGCTATATTTATAATTAATAAGACAACCAAATAGAAAAAGCGAGCATTCAATTGATGCTGGCTTTTTTATTTAAAAGAATAAGTTGGCTCTTAATGAAAGACATAAAAAAACCCAGTTCATAATGAACTGGGTTTTTGGTGGTACGCTTGTTAGTCTAATCTAATGCTAAGCATAGTGCTAACAAGTGACGCCAAATAGTGGCGTCCCCAGGGGGATTCGAACCCCCGTTACCGCCGTGAAAGGGCGGTGTCCTAGGCCTCTAGACGATGGGGACTAGTAACAACACTTCAACTGCTTTCACCATTTATGCTGAAGTGGTGCGTATTTTAATAGCGTCGGCGCTTCCTGTCAAGCCTTTTTCTACGTCTTTTTAAAATTAAATATCTTTTTTTAATTGCGCGACGAGGATGTAGGTCATTTCGCTTTAAATGATAGCGAATCCATAAAGAAGTACAGGCACTAATCGTCAGTGCGAGCAGCATATAACCGATAATGGTGCCCCATAACTTGAGCTGCGGATCCATAATAAAGTCCCTCCTATTAATCTTGATAGTGCTTACTATCAAGACAGTGTGAGCAACTTAAACCATCTATAGGATATAACCACATCGCTTAAGAGTGATATTTTATCATCAGACAGTTATTCATATCGAATAGAATAACTACGTCTGTCATCACTAAAATAGTTCCGTCTATTTATTATGATATCAATCATATCCCTATTGATTGCCAAATCAAGATGTCAAAGTCATCAAGTATTACAAATAGCACTATTATGTATGATTGGCAATATAGGATATGTGACTTATTTACTGTCGCTATCAGTTGACTCTTCTTTCGCGTCTTCATTATGTAGTGCATTGGCCAACATGGGATAGTTATTTAGTATATGACAGAATAGCTCAGCAGTCTTTTGAGTGTCATACAGAGCTGAGTGAGCATTCTTACCATCAAACTCTAACCCTGCTGCTTTACAAGCGCGTGCTAGGACAGTTTGACCAAACGCTAATGCTGATAAGGTTACGGTATCGAATACTGAAAAGTTATGAAATGGATTGTGATTTTTACTATTGGTTCGTAGCACAGCTGCATTTAAAAAAGCCAAGTCAAAATGAGCATTGTGCCCAATTAAGACACATTGACGGCATTCTTCGTCACGGCGTACGTCTTTTAACCCTTTAAAGATGCGGCGCAATGCTGTTTTTTCATCTTCCGCAATGGCTTTGCGCATTGGGTTTTTAGGGTCAATGCCGGTAAAGGCAAGCGCACTTGGCTCTAAGTTTGCGCCTTCAAAAGGCTCGATATGAGCGTTGAAAGCTTCACCTGGATAGAATACACCTTGCTCATTCAGTAAGACAGGAATGCAGGCAATCTCTAACAGGGCATCAGTCTGGGCGTTAAAGCCTGCTGTTTCCACATCGACGACGACAGGCAAGAACTTGCGAAAGCGGTCTTTTAAGGCCATAGGCGCTTGCTCATCTGTCGCTAAAGCTGCATCTTCAGGGGAAGCGTTTAGAGTCGCATCAAGACTAGCAGATTTAGGGTTTGATAAGTCTTGGTCAGGCAAGGTCGCTATGTTTTGATTGGTCATATAAAGTTAAATCACTTTTATCAGTCGTACTAATATATTGAATAAGAAATAAGCATCCTATGATACTAACTGCACCTTTAGTACAAAGAAATCTACTACAAAGGTATCATTAGTATCATAGGATAAAATAATAGGTCATTTATTGAATGCTAAGCTTTGCGGGCGTTAAGCCTTAATCGACCAAGGTAGCGTCTCACCTGCCATTAGGGGCGTCAATGATGCGCCATCAAAATAAGGATAGTCAGTCGGCACTTGCATAGGCGTGTTGACAAGTGTGATCGTACTTTCATTTAGAGGTAAGCCGTAGAACTGAGCGCCAAAACGACTGGCGAAACCCTCTAACTTATCTATTTTTCCAACACTATCAAAGGCGGTCGCATACAAAGGCAGCGCCGTGGCTGCGCTATAGCAACCTGCACAGCCACAAGCGGCTTCTTTTTTGTCTGTCGCATGTGGCGCAGAGTCAGTACCTAAGAAGAACTTTGGATTACCACTAGTGGCTACATCTAATAGCACTTTTTGATGGCTTTCACGCTTTAAGATAGGCAGGCAATAGAAATGCGGTTTGATACCACCAACCAAGAGATGATTGCGGTTAAACATCAAGTGCTGCGGCGTGATAGTCGCAGCAACATGGTTACCTTGTGACAATACAAAATCTGCCGCATCGCTAGTAGTGATGTGCTCTACTACTATTTTCAATGTAGGGAACTTTATGATAATTTGTGCCAACACTTCATCTAAGAAACGCTTTTCGCGATCAAAGATATCTATATGGTCTTGAGTCACTTCACCATGGATTAGCAATGGTAGGTTGTACTTTTCTAGTGCTTCAAAGACATCGACGCAGGCATTAATATTGGTGACGCCATCTGCGGAGTTGGTAGTTGCCCCAGCAGGGTAGAGTTTGACTGCCTGTACGATACCTGACTGCGCTGCCAACTCGATGTCTTGGGCAGTGGTATTATCCGTTAAGTATAGAGTCATACGTGGATCAAAAGCTGACTTGCGCTCAAGACTTAAATCACTTGCTGCTAATTGCTCCATGATACGTGCGCGGTAAGCAATCGCATCCTGCGCATTTTTGACTGGAGGTACGAGGTTAGGCATACAGATGACACGGTTAAAACTGCTTGCTGCATGAGGTACGGTCGTGCTCAAAGCGAGATCGTCACGCAAATGAATATGCCAGTCATCTGGCTGAAGGATGGTCAATTCTCTAATCGAATCAGTCATAGTGTCAAAGCGCTCTATATCGTCAAA
>ENA-ORXC01000670-ORXC01000670.1-marine-metagenome-genome-assembly--contig:-NODE-670-length-23044-cov-5.641007_pt1 | contig 23044 bp, 19 predicted proteins | sample MGYA00237865_ERZ511478 | MGnify/ENA metagenome assembly ERZ511478
AAGCGTCTGAGGACATAAAGTTTTTGAAATCAAAATTCAACCAATTTCATCTACTCCACAACTTTTTGTGTTGATCCAATAGCTTTGCATTAAAAAGAAACCTTATGCGTATATATAGCTATTTCATTATTTTAATTTTGAGCGTTTCGATGTTAAGTTGCTCAAGTACTAAGCATAAAAATATTTCTTATCTAGGAGAAGATACTGTAAGTACAAGTCAGGCAGAAAGTCTTGAGGCTCCTACGCTTACTATTTATGAGCCTTCTGGCGATCAAGAAAAAAAACCAGTACTTATCTACGTGCATGGAGGTAACTGGAATCAAGGAAAGAAAGAAATATACTGGTGGTTAGGTCGTAACTTTGCTCAAAAGGAGGTGCTTGCCGTATTACCAAGATACACATTGAGCCCTAATGCTACTTATGATGATCAAGCTGCTCAAATTGCAAAAGCAATAGCGTGGACTAAGGAAAACGCTGCTCGTTATGGCGGAGATCCTGAGAGGATTTTTGTGACTGGACATTCGGCTGGTGGGCATCTTGTGGCACTTGCGGTAATGAATCCTAAGTATAATATTAATCAAGAAGATATTTCTGGGATCATTCTCAACGATGCTGCGGGACTTGATATGTATCATTACCTGAGTGCGAATGCTCCAGATGCTAGTAATGATTATGACACTACATGGACAACTAATCCTGAGTTATGGAAAGATGCATCGCCTATATATTTTATTAATGATAAAACGCCACCTATACTCAGTTATTTAGGCAGTAAAACGTATCCTTCTATCACTGTGGCAAACAATCGTTTTAAGGAAGAGCTTATTAAATTTCAACCAGATGCGCGCAGGATCACACTAGATAAAAAGCATGTGCCTATGGTTACTCAATATATTTTAGGATCTAATAAAAGATATGATGAGATAATACAATTTATGAAAGCGCAAGAGTAAGAACTTGTACTTTTGGCTAATGATATCATTTTTAGTAGGCGCAGCTCTTTTTATTTTTATGGGCTACGGTCTTTTTAAGCTTTCGCGAAAGCGTACCCCACAACAATTTCCTGCTGCTTGGGAGAAAGTGCTTAGTGAAGAGGTGCTGTTTTATCAAAATCTACCTTCTATAAAACAGGCTTTTTTTAAAAAGCGCATGATGGCTTTTCTAGCTGAGGTAAATGTAGCGGCTGTCCAATTTGAGCTTACAGATAGGGACAAGATTTTTGTAGCAGCGAGCGCAGTGATACCTATATTCAATTTTGGCGACTGGAATTATAATAATCTCGACACGGTTCTAGTATATCCAGATTATTTTAATGCAAATTTAGAGTTTCACTCAGAAGGAGAAGATAGAAATATAGGCGGCATGGTAGGTTCTGGTCAGTTTGAAAATCACATGATATTATCACGTAAGGCACTAGTGCATGGCTTTGTAAATAAGACAGACAAGGGAAATACTGCGGTACATGAATTTGTGCACCTTCTGGATAAAATGGATGGAGTGACAGATGGGGTTCCAGAATATTTATTAGGTAAAGAGCACATAGCGCCTTGGCTAGCTCTTATGTATAAAGAGATGAATGCTATAAATAATGACAAGTCAGATATCCGAAAATATGGTGGTACCAGTGAGGTAGAATTCTTTGCGGTGGCGTCAGAATATTTTTTTGAACGTCCAGAATTATTTAAGAGAAAACATCCAGAACTTTATACAATGTTAGAACGTTGTTTTATGACAGGTGCTAAGGCTTAGTTTTATCATTCCCTTAACACCATGGGTGCTTTGCTTTTGTATTTTTGACGCTTACTATAATTTATGCAACTTATTATCGATGTAGGGAACACTAGGGTTAAGCTAGCTATATTTCAAGGGGAAGCATTGCAAGCGAGCCATCATTTTTTTCTAGAGGACTTTTTGACGGAGGTAAGTGAGTTTGCAAGTTTATATCCTATCGAGAAAGCAATTATATCATCTGTAGGAAGACTCTCTGAAGAGCAGGCGCGGTCTGTGCAACTTAAGTTTCCTACGATTATACTTACTCACCAGACCCCGGTTCCTTTTAAAAATGATTACAATACTCCACACACACTTGGTGTGGATAGAATTGCACTAGTTGCCGCTTTCGCGAAAGCGTATCCAAAACAAAACGGACTCATAATTGATGCTGGTACCTGTATCACTTATGATTATATAACTGCTGAAGGCGTATATAAAGGTGGTGCAATATCTCCAGGAATACGATTACGATATGAATCTTTAAACAACTTAACGGCAAACTTACCGTTACTTGAAAAACAAGCGCCAGAAAGTATCGTGGGTACTACGACAGATGGGGCGATTCACTCTGGGGTAGTGCAAGGAGTTTTATTTGAAATAGATGGAGTAATAAACCATTATAAAGAGCACCATCAAGTGGAAATAGTAATAATAACTGGAGGTGATAACGAATTCTTGGCAAAACGATTAAAAAATAGCATCTTTGCGCACTCAAAATTTTTGTTAGAGGGCCTTAATTATATCTTAACATATCAGAATGATTAAACAATTTTTTATAGTAGCAGTCTTAATGATGGCCTTTACTGGTATCGCTCAAGAGGGTGCTACAACATCTCCTTATTCATTTTATGGTGAAGGTTTGCAGCAGTTTAAAGGTACTGTAGAAAATAAATCTATGGGAGGCATCCAGATTCACAGTGACAGTTTACATTTGAATTTGTTAAATCCCGCATCATTAGGTAAGCTGCGTTATACGACGTTTACGGTAGGAGGTAATCATCAAGAGGTCACAGCAAAAGATGGATTTACAGAAGAGGGGTCTTCACGATCTACCTTTGATTATCTTGCAATAGGTTTTCCTGTTTCTAAAAAGGTAGGTGTAAGTTTTGGTCTTTTACCATTTACAACTGTAGGATATAAACTCGATGATAGTGATGAGAATATCGTAAATTCTTTTAACGGTCGTGGTGGTATAAATAGAGCATTTCTATCTGCTGGATATAATGTAGCGTCAGGATTAACCATAGGGGCTAGTGCAAATTATAACTTTGGTAACATACAAAATGAGGCATTGAGATCGCAACAAGGTGTAGAACTGGCTACGCGTGAAAGCAATCGTAGCGATTTTTCTGGATTTACATTTGATCTAGCAGCCCAATATGAACGTATGATATCTGACAAGTTGCAACTTACATCCTCTATAAAATATTCACCATCTACTAATATAGGTACAGAAAATACCCGTCAAGTAGCTTCTGTAATATTTAATACTAATGGGCTAAGTGCAGATGTAGACTCAGAGGAAATAAATGTGCCGGATACAGATTTTGATTTTCCTTCTACATTAACCGTAGGATTAGGAATAGGGGCAGTAAACAAGTGGTTTGTGGGCGCAGAATATACAAACCAAAAATCAAGCAGCTTTAGTAATAGAACTTTTGAATTAGAAGACGTTTCCTTTAGAGACGTAAACCAGATGCGTATAGGAGGTTTTTATATTCCTAAGTATAATTCTGTTACAAGCTACTGGGATCGTATCACATACAGGGCTGGATTTAGATATGAGGAGCTTGGTTTTGTAGTGTCTAATGAAGATATCAATGAGTTTGGCATATCTTTTGGAGTAGGGATACCTACAGGACGCAGAATAAGTAATGTGAATCTTATGTTTGAGATGGGACAGCGAGGAACAACAAACGCAGGTCTTATACAAGAAAACTTTATAAATGTAGGAATAAGCTTATCAGTAAACGACTTATGGTTCGTCCAGAGTAAATTTAATTAATAGAAAAATCTAACACTATGAAAACTAAGTTAACCACACTTTTTGTAGCTCTAATAATGACAGTAGGATTTACTGCTCAGGCTCAAATAAGTGAAGAATGTATTACTACAGGATCTATATTTAACGAGGCTGCAAAAGTTAAAAACTGGGAAGCTGCTACCGCTCCTTTTCAAAAGCTAAGAAAAGATTGTCCTAACTGGTCACTGGCTTTATATCAGTATGGAGAGCGTTTAATAAAGGCACAAATAGCAGACGCTTCTACAAACCAAGAAAAAATTGTATTTGCAGAAGATTTAATTACATTATTAAAGCAAAGAGAGCAGTATTTTCCATCAGATACTCCAAAAGGAGAGAATGCTGCAGATCAAGCGCAAATCATGTATGATTACAAAATAGGATCTGCAAAGAGCGAGTATGAAGCTTTTCAAGAAGCATTTAATACAGACGCAGGATCTATACACAGCGCAAAGAGCATTTATACAAGGTTTAAACTAGCTGTAGATTTATATACAGATGGACAGCAGGTGCCTCTACAAGAAGTATTTGATCTTTATGATGATACACAAAGTAAATTAAGCGCAGAGTCAACACTTCTTGATAGTAAACTCCAAAAATTAAAGGATAAAGAGGATGCGGGTCAAAAATTAAGTGCAAAAGAACAGCGTAGAGTAAAGGGATACGAGACAAATCTTAAAGCATTTGCAACGTTTGCAAGTAGTACAGATGGTGCTCTTGGAGCTTTAGGTAATTGTGAAAATTTAGTACCATTGTACCAAAAGGATTTTGAAACAGAAAAGAATAACATAGATTGGATTAGAAAGGCAGCTGGAAGACTAGCGGGTAAAGACTGTACAGACACTGACCTTTTCAAGCAAATGGTTGAAAATCTACATAGATTAGAGCCATCTGCAAAATCTGCTAAGTATTTAGGTATTCTTGCAGGAAACAGAGGAGATAGTGCTGCAGAGTCTAGATACTACCAAGAGGCAATCGATCTAGAGACCGATCCTAAAGAAAGAGCGAGTGCTTATTATAGACTAGCACTTCAAGCTAAAAAAGAAGGAAGTTACGGTAAAGCAAGAGGATTGTTTAACAAAGCATTATCTGAAGACGGCTCATTAGGACAGGCTTACTTAAATATAGCAGCAATGTATGCTGCAAGTGCAAATAATTGTGGAGCAACAACCTTTGATAAGAGAGCTGTATACTGGCTAGCTGCAAGCACTGCAGAGAGAGCAGGACGTGTAAGTCCGTCATTATCAAACACTGCAAATAGATCAGCTACAAGTTATAGAGATTTGGCTCCTAGTACTGCAGATATATTCCAATCAGGAAAAGCAGGAAAGACTATTAGCATAGGATGCTGGATTGGGTCAAGTGTAAGAGTTCCGGGCAACTAATGCGCACACCACATAAAAACATATTAAAATACTTAGTCACGGCAATCGCCGTGACTTTGTTTTTAAGTTGTGGTGATAATGGAGAGGAGATACGTAAAATGAGTATCAAATCTGACGGCCCTGTGACAGAAGGAAGAGGTATAAACTTAAAGTATACAGACTCTGGAAAAGTAACGGCTCATCTTAAAACACCATTCATAAAGAATTATGCGAATTCGCCTTTTCCTTATGAGGAGTTTCCAGAAGGGGTTGAGGTTATTTTTATAGATGACGATAAAGAAAACGTGATCACCTCAGATTATGCAATACGTTATAAATACACAAATCTCATAGATTTGCAACAAAACGTAACATTAGTAACTAGTGACTCTGTAACATTAAAGGCAGAGCAGTTGTATTGGGATCAGACAAATAACTGGATCTTTACAGACAGGCCTTATACCATTATTACAAAAGATGGCTCCCGCAATGATGGAGACCTTTTTGATTCTAATGAAGACTTTACAAATTTTGTATCTTTAAACAACGTAAGTAAACAATACGTAAAAGAAAATAAAGAAGACTTATGATGCGATATATAAAATACACGGAGTACGTTTATATCATAGTGGCAATACTAGCAGGGTATAAAGTGGTAACACTTTGGGGTGAAGATCAATCTAAAGCTTATTTCTTTTTATTTTGTCTTGCAGTAAGTGTAGGGATGTATTTCTTTAGACGTCATTTTCGTAAGAAATTTGAAAACAGGAAAAACTCTTAATGGGCAGCTTTGAGGTCCAGATTATCGTTGTTTGCTGTTCATTACTACTCTCTGCATTCTTCTCAGGAATGGAGATTGCATACATATCGGCAAATAAAATCCACATTGAAATAGAAAAAAAACAGAATGATTTTCTTTCTATTGTATTAACCCGTCTTACCGCGAGGCCTTCTAAGTTTATTGCTACCATGTTGTTAGGTAATAATATAGCTTTAGTTGTCTATGGTTATTTTATGGGAGCATTATTACAAGGGTGGCTTGAAGGGATGCCTTTCGGCGAAAATGTGATGTGGTTAAACACCTTCGTTCAAGAGTTTAGTTTACTAAGCCAGACTATTATATCAACAATAGTGATACTAATCACTGCCGAATTTTTACCCAAAGTATTTTTTCAAATTTATGCAAATAAACTACTTAAGTTTTTTGCTATTCCTGCTTACGTATTTTATGTAGTGTTTTATTTCTTAAGTGCCTTTATTATCTGGATTTCAGATTTAGTGCTTAAATATTTATTCAAGACAGATGGTGATGAGGTGCAGCTAGCTTTTACAAAAGTGGAGTTAGGTAATTACATTTCTGAGCAAATGGAATCTGTAAATGATCAAGACGATGTAGATACGGAAATACAAATATTTCAAAACGCACTAGAATTCTCAGAGGTAAAATCAAGAGAAGTGATGCTTCCTCGCACAGAAATTATAGCTGTAGATGAACGTACCACTCCAGAAGCAATCAATAAAATCTTTATAGAAACTGGACTTTCTAAGATCTTAGTATATAAAGACACAATTGATGACATTATAGGTTATGTGCATTCTTTTGAACTTTTTAAAAAGCCTAAGACCATAAGTAGTGTTCTTATGCCTGTAGTCTATGTACCAGAAACAATGCTCGTAAAAGATGTATTAAATATGCTTACCAAGAAGCGCAAGAGTATTTGTGTTGTTATAGACGAGTATGGGGGTACAAGCGGTATGATGACTGTAGAGGATATCGTAGAAGAACTTTTTGGAGAGATAGAAGACGAGCATGATACTGCAGAGCTTGTAGAGGAGCAGCTAGGAGAAGATCACTATAAACTCTCAGCAAGGCATGAAGTAGATTATCTTAATGAAGTTTATAAATTAAATCTTCCAGAAAGTGAAAACTATGAAACATTAGGGGGTCTAGTGGTGAGTCACGCAGAAGAAATACCGCAAGAAGGAGAGACTATAGAAATAGACGGAAAAATCTTTCATATTCTTGAGACTTCAAATACAAAAATTGAACTCTTAGAAGTCCGTATTTCTAAAGACTAAATTGGGTTATTTTTTTATTTTTTATTATGGGAGAAAATGGTATTTTCGCCCACTATTATAGCATAAACAACATACAATGGCAATTTTAAATAAAATACGTAGCAAGAGTATCTTTTTGATAATCATTATCGCCCTTGCGCTATTTGCATTCATTTTTTCTTCAATATTAGATAGTGGAGGTTTTAATGCAGACAAGCAAAACCGTGTAGCATCTATTAATGGAGTGAGTATTGATCGTGAAGCATTTGCTTCAAAAGTAGAGGAGCAAACGCGTAGACTAGGAGCAAACGCCTCTACTACACGTGCTGTAAATACCGTATGGGAGCAGGAAATTAATCGTGTTGTTCTTGAAGAGCAGTATGAAGAATTAGGTATTGAAGTAGGTAGAGACCGCACACAAGAATTATTAAAGCAAGCATTACAAAACGATACGCGTTTTCAAGATGGTGATGGTTTCTTTAGTGAAGGTAAGATGCAAGAGTTTATTGCAACTCTTAAAGACAGCCAGAATCCTAATGATTACCAGTCTTGGTTATCTTTTGAAGAAAGCTTAAGAAGTCAGGAGAAGCAAGAGATATACTACAATCTTGTGAAAGCGGGTGTAGGAGCAACTCTTAAAGATGGTGAGGTCGCTTACAGACTTGATAATAATAATGTAGATATACAGTTTGTACAGGTTCCTTATACTTCTATTCCAGATGAAGAGGCTCCAGTAAGCAAAGAAGAAATCCAGAAGTATGTAAATGACCATAAAGAAGAATACAAAACAGACGCAACTCGTAGTATCCGTTTTGTGAAGTTTGTAGAAGAAGCTTCTTTAGAAGATGAGAATGCTCTTAAAGCTGAGTTGTCAAAACTTAGAAATGAATATACATCACGCAATGGAGCGACTGGAGTAACAGAAACACTAGCAGGTTTTGATAAAACAAATAGGATCGAGGAGTTTCTATTAGATAACTCAGACATTCCTTATGTAAATCGCTGGTTCTTTAAAAAGAATCTTCCTAGCACTAATGCAGATACTTTATTTGCAATAGGTAAAGGGGGCGTTTACGGTCCTTACAAGGATAATAATTACATGAATCTATCTCGTGTAATGGATGTTAGAAAAATGCCAGATTCTGTAAAGTCTCGTCATATTTTAATAGATTTTAAAGGAGCAGTAACAAATACACAAAGAGGGCCTATACCGTCATCTGCTACTCGTTCTAAAGAAGATGCAAAGAAACTTGCAGATAGTCTACTTTCAGTTATCAAAAGAAATAAAGGGAAGTTTGAAGAACTTGCTAAAGAATTTTCTTCAGATAAGAACAACAGTGAAAAAGGAGGTGACCTTGATTACCAAAACCCAAATCTTTTTGCAGAAGGTTATAGAGATTTTATTGTAGATAATAATACGGGCTCAGTAGGTGTTGCCGAAACAAACTTTGGTTACCATATCATTGAGATTACAGATCAAAAGAATCTTCAAGATGTTATAAAAGTTGCAACTGTTGTAAAAGAAATTGCACCATCAGATAAAACAATTTCATCAATTTACAATACAACGCAAAAATTTGAGCTTGCTGCTGCAGATGGAGATTTTGAAGAAGTAGCCAAAGAAAATGGTTACACAGTAAGACCAGTGCAACGTATACGTGCAATGGATGAGAATCTTCCTGGTGAGGGATCTCAACGATCAGTAGTACAGTGGGCTTTTGAAGACGATGTGTCAGTAGGAGATATTAAGCGTTTCCCTATAAATAATGGATATATTGTAGCGCAAGTTACGCGTCGCACCCCAAAAGGAACAGAGCGAGTAGAAGATGTGTCTACTCAGGTTACACCAATACTTCGTAACAAGAAAAAAGCGGCTATTATTACATCTAAATTCTCTGGGAGTACACTTGCAGAGATGGCACAATCACAGAGCGAGACTGTAAAAACTGCCTCTGGAGTATCTATGAATGCGCCTACGATTGCTGGAGCAGGTAATGAGCCTAAAGTGGTAGGAGCGGCATTTGGACTTAAGGAAGGAGCAATTTCAGATCCTATAGAAGGAGCAAGAGGAGTGTATGTGGTACAAGTAACAAAAATCACAGAAGCACCAGCGCTAGAAAACTATGCTACTTTTGCAACTCAAGAAGCACAAAAAGCTAGAGTAGCTGTAAGCTCTAAAGTACTTAATGCTCTCAAAGAAGCAGCAGATATTGAAGATAACAGAGCTACTTTTTACTAGTATACAGATCATATAAATATTAAAAAGGCTCGAACGTAATGTTCGAGCCTTTTTTAGTTTATCATGGTTTTGGTTCGCTTTTGCAAAAGCGTAAAACTTACATGTCAATCGTTCTTAGAAGTTAGGTATCATCTCGCTATATGGGATGATGGTGTGGAAACCTAGGTTTTTAAAATACTCCATTTCTGAGATATTACCAGTAACCATAACAAAATCGCCACCCCAGCCACCAAGGCTTTTAATGAGGTGTGGATAGTCAGAAAATAGCTTGCTTTTAATGGTAGGAGTTTTTATGATGCTAGAAAGTCTCGTCTCGTGCTCATTAAGGAGTTGTTCAAAAGCTTGAAGTGTTTTACTTTCTTCGACTTTTTTAGTGAGCTGAGAAAAATGAGAAACCTCGTTAAGCAATAACTTACTATTTAGGCTTCTATAGTGTTTGATGCTTTCTCTACTATTCTGCTTTTTATTAAGGTGTATAAAGAAAATATGTTCTTTAAAATCAGGATCAAAAGTTACACTTTTAATAAGTGGATCACTTTTAGTTCTCTGGTAGGTAATAGCGCTCTCTGAAGTTGCGCAGGCAATGTCATAGCCACTTCCTCCAAAGGTCATTTCAAGTAGCTTATAGGGGTTGATTTGAGCCCATAAAGCAATATTTGCAATAAGAGTAGAAGAGGAGCCTAGACCCCAGTTTCTTGGAAATTCTAAAGTGCTAGTAGCTGTAAGGCCTTCTTGCTCTTGTAAAAACTGTGGATTGAGTTGTTGTGCGGCTTGTAGTATGGTAAGTAAGCGCTGCGGTATATCTCCATTAGGAACTGCGCAGTCTTTTATAGGTAATGTAAAATGGGTTTCAAACCATGTGGAACCATCATGTAGCTCGCTTTTCCAGTGTAAGCCTTGTTCTTTAGTTGCGGTGACTGTTAATTGTTGACCTCTAGTTGTAGGGAGCGCAAGCGCCTCTGCACCATCAAGAACTAGATATTCTGCGGTTAATAATAACTTACCATGGCTGTAAGAAGATGAGTTCACTTTGTGTAGTTGTTTTTGTCTTTATGAACTGCTTATGAGCGCAGTGCTTCTATAAAAGAAACAACGGCACTGTGTGTGACCGTGTTGGTCTTAAAATGGGTAACTGTTTCTTGTTTTTCAGCAGGAGTTGCTTCCATTTGATTGAGAATATTCATGAGGTGCATTTTCATGTGTCCTTCTTGAATTCCCGTAGTGGTAAGTGATTTTAAGGCGGCAAAATTCTGTGCAAGTCCAGCAACAGCCACAATTTGCATAAGCTCTTGTGCAGATGGATTTTCTAGCAATTCCATAGACCACTTTACCAGCGGATGTAATTTTGTAAGGCCGCCCACGGTTCCTAGTGCGAGTGGAACCTCAATCCAAAATTTAAATATCCCATTATCTACACTAGCATGTGTAAGACTTCTGTACTGCCCGTCTCTAGCAGCATACGCGTGTACGCCAGCTTCTACGGCTCTAAAATCGTTTCCAGTGGCAAGAACAACGGCGTCAATACCATTCATAATTCCTTTGTTATGAGTAACTGCACGATAAGGTTCCTCTCTAGCAATGGCAATGGCTTGTATGAATTTTTTTGCAAATTGTGCACCATCTATATTTTTTTCAGAAAGGTCACCTACTGGGCAACTTACCTCTGCTCGTACGACACAATCTGGAACGTAGTTTGATAAAATAGACATGATGATAGATAGGTTTGCTCCGCTTTCGCGAAAGCGTGCTTCTTCCTCAAAACCTGTCTTAAGTGTAGTCGCAAATTGCTCTAGGCAGCTATTTATAAAATTTGCTCCCATTGCATCTAGCGTTTCAAACGTGCAATGAAGTTGATAATAATTTGCTACCGCCGAGGTCTTGTTGACTAGGATGATGTCTTTAATACCACCACCACGTTTCTCCATGTTTTTTGTGATAGCAGCGGTATCTGCAATTAACTGTGGCTTGATAGATTTAAAAAATGAAGTTAATAGCGATGAATCACCATCATAGGTAAAATGTACTTGTCCCACTTTTGTAGTACCTAAAACAGTAGTTTTAAAACCTCCTCTATCTTGCCAGAATTTTGCCGCTTTACTTGCGGCAGCAACTACAGAGCTCTCTTCTATAGCCATGGGAATGGTATAAATACGATCATTTATAACAAAATTAGGAGCGACACCCAGCGGTAAGTAGTAATTAGTAACTGTATTTTCTATAAACTCGTCGTGTAGCTGCTGTAGTTTTTTATCATCATTCCAGTAAGAGGATAATACTTGAGCTGCCTGTGTTGGATTTTCAAAGTAGGTAGATGTGAGCCACGCTATTTTCTCTGTTTTTGAAAGTCTTGAAAATCCTGATATTGCCTTGGTCATTAAGCTGTATTTATAAAAGTATCAAAGATACTGAGAATGTGATAAACCTAGCTTTATACAGCGGTTCTAGTAATTTTATTTCTTAACAAAATGTCGCTATTTAACAGCATTTACGAGGGTTTTCCGCATTATTTTTAGTAAAATTGAGATACCTTACTCATATTAATAATTATCTATGAAAATACAACTCTTTTTGAGTGCCATATTATTGATGGCAATCCAGAGCGCAACCGCGCAGAAAAAACAAATCACCCTTGAAGATATATGGAAAGATGGCACCTTTAGTGCAGAGCGACTCCAGTCTATTCACTCTATGGCAAACGGACAGGAGTATGCTGTTCAAAATTTTGATAGAGCGACACGTACGGGAAGTGTAGATATTTATAGCTATGCCACAGGAGATAAAGTACGTACCGCTGTAAGTAGTGCAGATATTGACGGCTTAGATTACTTTATTAGTTATGAGTTTAGTGGTGATGAACAGCAAGTACTGCTAGCAACTAAGCTCCAGTCTATCTTTAGAAGATCTACGCTAGGAGAATTTTATGTATGGAATACGCTTTCGCGAAAGCTAACTAAAGTGTCTGAAGGTCTTATCCAAGAGCCTACATTTTCTCCAGATGGGACAATGATTGCTTACGGAAAAGAGAATAACTTGTATGTGTTTCATATTGCAGATGGCAGCACCCAGCAGCTTACCACAGATGGAAAGAAAAACAGCGTCATAAACGGTATTACTGATTGGGTTTATGAAGAAGAATTTGGTTTTGTGCGCGCCTTTGATTGGAGCGCAGATAGTAAGAAGATTGCTTATGTTCGTTTTGACGAAACAGCAGTGCCAGAGTTTTCCATGGATATATATGGTAAAGAATTATACCAGACGCAGTCAGTTTTTAAATACCCTAAAGCTGGCGAAGCAAATGCAAAAGTAACACTACGCCTCCATCATCTAGACGTAGGGAATAGTGGTAAAGCAAAAGATGTTGAGATAAACCTAGGAGATAATGCTGGATACTATATTCCACGTATATCTTGGTCAAAAGATCCAAACGTACTTTCTGTACAAACATTAAATCGTCATCAAGATACATTGAAGCTTTCCCTCTTTAATGCGGCTACTTATCGAACAAAGCTTGCAGTTCTTGAAACTGATAAAGCGTATGTAGATGTAACAGATAATCTTACTTTTCTAGAAGATAATAGCTTTATCTGGACGAGTGAAAAAGACGGGTGGAACCACGTATATCATCACAATGCAGATGGCACTCTTAAAAGCCAAGTAACCTCAGGTAACTGGGAAGTGACAGGATATTACGGTTATGACTCAAAGACCAAAAGGATATTTTATCAAAGCTCAGAAAATGGCTCCATTAATCGAGGAGTATATGCTATAGGTCTTAACGGTAAAAAGAAACAAGCACTTGCTGTAACAGAGGGAACAAATGATGCCGATTTTAGTGCAAACTTTAGCAACTTTATTCACACCTATTCAAACACGACAACACCTTATCGTTTTACCCTTAATGATGCAAAAGATGGAAGGCAAATACGTGTAATAAAAGATAATAATGATCTTAAGGAGCTATACGCTACCTATGATATCTCTCCAAAAGAATTTTTTGAGATGGATGTAAATGGGGTATCGCTTAACGCTTATATCATTAAGCCTACAAATTTTGATCCTAATAAAAAGTATCCATTATTTATGACTCAGTACTCTGGACCTGGATCGCAAAGTGTGGCAAATAAGTGGGATACAAGCAATGATTACTGGTTCCAGATGCTTGCTCAAAACGATTATATCGTAGTTTGTGTAGATCCTAGAGGAACAGGATTAAAAGGACGTGATTTTAAGAAAGTAACTCAGAAGGAATTAGGAAAGTATGAAGTACTAGATCAAATAGCAGCTGCCAAACAGTTAAGTGAGCGTCCATATATAGATGAAAATCGTACAGGAATCTGGGGATGGAGTTATGGAGGTTTTATGGCGTCAAACTGTTTGTTTCAAGGTGCAGATACCTTTGAAATGGCAATAGCAGTGGCTCCAGTAACTTCATGGAGATTTTATGATTCTATTTATACAGAGCGCTATATGCAAACTCCCCAGGAAAATGCAAGTGGATATGACAATAACTCCCCTATGAGTCATGTAGATAAGATGGAGGGTGATTTATTACTAGTGCATGGCGGTGGAGATGATAATGTGCATGTACAAAACTCTACGCGTCTTGTAGAAGCTTTAGTGCAAGCAAATAAGCAATTTGATTACTTCAATTATCCAGATAGAAATCATGGTATCTATGGTGGTAATACCCGTTTTCATTTATATACAATGATGACAGAATTTATAAAAGAGAAACTTTAGAGATAAACAACTTATATTAGCAGTAAAATAAATAATACAATATGGAATATAGATTCGGTGGTTCTGAGACCAACCAAAAGACAGTTTTAGGACACCCTTCAGGTCTTTTTGTTCTCTTTTTTACAGAAATGTGGGAGCGTTTTTCTTATTATGGAATGCGCGCTTTACTAGTGCTGTTTTTAGTTTCGGCGGTTCTTGACGGAGGTTGGGGATGGGAAAGAGCAGAAGCTTTGCAGCTCTATGCTTTTTATACGGGACTTGTTTATGTAACTCCTATTCTTGGAGGGCTAATAGCAGATAAGATTACGGGGTATAGAAAAGCAGTTGTTATAGGAGCACTTTTGATGACATTAGGCCATGCTTCTATGGCTTTTGAGATAAGCTCAGACATTTTCTTCTACTCAGGATTAGTGTTACTTATAATAGGAAACGGAATGTTCAAGCCAAATATTTCTTCCATGGTTGGACAGTTATATAAAGATCAAGGTAAAGAAAAGGATGCTGGTTATACCATATTTTACATGGGTATCAACTCAGGAGCTTTTTTAGGTATTTTACTTTGTGGTTATATAGGAGAATCTGTAGGATGGCATTATGGTTTTGGACTTGCTGGTATTTTTATGCTCGTAGGTATGCTTCAATTTCATTTTGCACAAGATATTTTTGGGAAAATAGGTTTAGCTCCTAAAAAAGCTGGTGATCTTGATGACGTGATTGAGGATGGTGTAGAAAATGCTGCAGAAACTATTGAAGACGTAATAGATGAGGCAGAAAAATCAAAAATCACTCGCGATAGACTTATCGTAATTAGTGTGCTTGCATTTTTTACCATATTCTTCTGGTGGGCTTTTGAGCAAGCGGGTGGTTCTATGACCATCTTTGCTGCAGACTATACAGATAGGGTACTTGAAGGAAGTAGTGGTATGACTTTTAAAATAGTAAATACACTACTCACAGTAGTTCCCATGCTTATTATTACATGGGTACTAGGAATGTTATTCAAACAAACCTATGGTAAGTTTGCACTGTCTAATATTATTTTAGGTTTAGGTTTTGTTATTATCTGGGGTATTGTAATCTGGATGTTATCTCGTCAGTTTGCAGATGATGCACCAGAGGTGCCTGCTTCTTGGTTTGGGATATTGAACTCTTTCTTTATTATCGCGTTTGCTCCTTTATTTTCAAAAATCTGGAAGAGTAAGTATAACCCTAGCGGACCAGTGAAGTTTGCTATTGGACTTATTTTATTAGGTCTTGGATTTGGAATTCTTTCCTTTGGATCGATGGGAATCCCCTTAGGTGCAAAAACTGCTTCTGTAAGTATGGTATTTTTAGTGCTTGCATATTTGTTTCATACACTTGGAGAATTATGTGTATCTCCAGTAGGGCTTTCATACGTAAGTAAATTAGCTCCTGCTAGATTAGTAGGTCTTATGTTTGGAATCTGGTTTGTGGCAAATTTTATAGCAAACTTTGCGGCAGGTATTACAGGTAGTTATATAGATCCTATCGTTGAGGATCATGGAATGGCAATTTTCTTTTTAATATTCACAATAATTCCGATTGGTGCAGGTGTTATCATGTTATTATTAAATAAAACACTTATTAAAATGATGCATGGCATACGTTAATCGTATTTATTCTTATAATTAAAAAAACGTTCCTTATGTTGTGGAACGTTTTTTGTCTGTAAGAATGTGAGACGTATACAGACTACTAATAAAAGTAAAGACTTATGAAAAAAGTATTATACCTGCTTCTATTTATTGCTACGGGAACTATGAGTGCCCAGAAGATTAACTGGATGACTATGGATGAGGCACTCGCGGCACAACAAGAAGAGCCTAAAAAGATATTTATGGATGTTTACACTGTTTGGTGTGGACCGTGTAAAATGCTTGATAAAAATACCTTTGCAAATCCAGAGGTAGCATCATTTATAAATGAAAACTATTATGCGGTAAAATTTAATGCCGAGGGTACTGAGGTAATTAACTATTTAGGTAATACATATACTAATCCTCGATATGATCCTAAAAAATCAAAAGGGCGTAATAGTCAGCATGAGCTTGCACAGGCTCTTAAATTGCAGGGGTATCCAAGTATGGTCTTCTTTGATGAAAATGGCAACTATATCCAGCCTATAGTGGGTTATCACTCTCCTAAGAGATTAGAAATCTATGTAAAGATGGTGCAAAATGATGATTATAAAAGTCTTACAACACAAGAAAAATGGGCTACTTATCAAGAAGAGTTTAAATACTCATGGCCTAATTAGAAACAGATTACTCAATGATATAAGCTCCCTTTTCATACGTATTGTGAAAAGGGATTTTTTTATCCAGACACGTAACTTTCCAGCGATCTATATAGCTCTTATAGTTTGATGCATCTGCTATTATCTGTGCTTCTGGATACCTTTCAATAAGTCTGTTTATATTGATTTTAGGAGACTGTGTAAGTAGTACGTAATCTGGATGGGCATTGTCTAACTGGTATATCCCTAGACTATCTATCACAAGAATCTCTTTTCGCTTAAAGCGAAAATAGTTTTTCATTCCTTTTACTGCTACTGCATCTATGTGTAATCCATTTTTATAATTAACAACCCTGCTATCTTGTATGACAAGATTAATAGAGTCTGTACTAAATATTTGAAGAGTACTATTCTCATAAAAACCTAGCATAGTAGATGTACTTTTATTGAATATAGTGAGATGGCTAGCGCGAGGATTACTTTTTTCCAACAGGATAATAAAAGTAAGCAGTAGTATTGATGTGGATGCAGCTATAAGTGTCCTGTTGCTATATTTTTTGAGAAAAGAAATACAGGAAACAATGCATAGATATAAACCTATGAGAAAAGCAACACTTATAGTGACATGATCTGTGATAAAATCTTCTTTACTAGCCACCCAGAATATAAACGCATTCATCAGGTCAATAGTATAACCATATAAGTCTACTAAGGAGTCTGGTAAGATGTCTATGAATGCGAGTAAAGCAACTAGAATACCGCCGCCTAGAATCAAACCTAAAAAAGGAATGATGATCACATTAGATATAAAAAATAACCCAGGAAACTGGTGAAAGTAAAATAAGCTCAAGGGAAGCACTCCTAGCTGCGCCGCGATTGAGACTGTAGCAATACCCCACAGAAGTCTGTCTACATAATATCGCGGGTTGTAAAAAGTAGATAGCCATGGCTGTATCCATAAAATCCCTATAACAGCAAGATAACTAAGTTGAAAGCCCACTTGGTATAAAATAAGCGGATCATAAAGTAGTAACACCACCGCAGATGCCATAACGGCATCTGTTGTCTTTCTTTTTCCTCCTAGTTGTTCTCCTATCTCAAGAAAGCTAAACATGGTTGCAGCTCTCAGCACAGAAGGTGATAATCCCGTAACAAAAGCAAAGCTCCAGATAAGTGCGATAATTATAATAGACCTCAACCATCGTAACTTAAAAGCAGCGATGGGCTTAGTCAAAAAACGTAGTAGCAATAATATAATACCTACATGCAGGCCTGAGACGGCAAGTATATGCATCATGCCCGCAGCGGCATATTGAGTACTCATTTGTTTATCAATCCCATTTTTTTGTCCTAACACAAGCGCATCTATTACTGCTAGTTGGTTACGGGTAAATGAGTGAGCGTGTATGGCTTTTAGTACGCTTTCGCGAAAGCGTGAAGACCACACTTTTAATCCGCTAGTAGTGTGTCTTGAGATAAGTAGCTCGTCTTTTTTAATAGATAACTGTCCGTGTATTTGTTTTCTTCTTAAGTAATCTCCATAATCAAATTGATATGGATTTTTAGGCACAGGCAGTGCAAGTAATCTGGTTCTTGCGTGGTACCATTGTCCTACCCGAAGGGGATTTGATGCACTGTCTTTATTGATGTTGAGAATTACTTTTCCTGAGGCAATCTCTTTATCCATCGTTTTTAATGTAACGACATATTTATCTTGATAGTGAGTAGGTTTAAGAACTTCATTAATAGAAAACAACAAGGAACTCTGTGTGCTTGCGTCTCTGTGCGCAAAGTGAGTATCATCGTTAAGTACGTTTGATCTTATAGAAGCCAGATACCCAATCGTGATAAACAGTATAGAAAAACCTACCGTAAATGCAATAGATGGTAAGGATTTACGATATGCAAATTTATGAAGTATGATAAGTAAACCACACGAGAAAATAATTGCAATAGCTATCCAGAGAGTAGGAATATGATACACGTCATAACAAACAATTCCTACAATGATTGAGAGTAGTATTATTAAAATGGGTGTATTGATGCGATTCACTAGTATATGTTAGTTTACCTTTTGTTAAGATATAACTATCAGTAATATAGTGATTTATATGTTATAGAACCCTTCTGGCCATGATATATGCATTATTCCAGTAACGCTCATTGAGGTTTGAAGTGAGCACACCTTTTGAAGTAGTGGAGTGTATAAAGTAGATATCATCACCAGCAACCTTAGTAACTAATCCTACGTGGTTGATGCGTTTACTACTTTTATTAGTTCTAAAAAATAATAAATCTCCCTTTAAAATATCCTTATCCTTTACAGGCTGACCTCTTTCTGCCATTTGTCTAGAGACACGCGGCAGCACAATATTTTCTCTTTGAAAAGACGTATAAATTAATCCAGAGCAATCCATTCCCTTGCGTGTTGTGCCGCCAAATTTATAACGAGTACCTGCAAATGATTGTGCTTGGTTGATAATACGTTCTGTTTTAGAATCGCTTATATTTTTAACGCTTGCAGTAGTTCTATTGCGAGATGTACTTTTTTTTGACCCACCACAAGACGTGAGTACACAAAGTAAAGAAAGCACTATAAATAACTGTTTCATATTGTAAATGGGGTGATATTTTATAAATTACTAGAACGTTGTGACTTTGTGGTAGCTACAATGAGAGATGCAGTCTTACTGCTCGCTCCAGCACCACCTAATTTTTTTTCCAGTGCAAAGTAGTCTTCAAAAAGCGTAGCGCGATAATCATCACTAGTGATTTTATCAAGTTCCTTCTTTAATTGTGCCGTATTGAGGTCTTCTTGAATTAGTTCTTTGACGACCTCGCGGTCCATAATAAGGTTTACTAGAGAGATATATTTAGTCTTGATAATACGTTTTGCAATACTATAAGAAACCGCATTTGCCTTATAGCATACTACTTGAGGTACTTTAAAAATAGCAGCTTCAAGAGTGGCAGTGCCAGAGGTAATTAACGCAGCATTTGCAAAGCTCAAGATATCATACGTTTTATTCATCACCAGTTTTACAGGGTAATCTTTAAGAAAAGGTTGGTAAAAAGATACCTCTTGGCTAGGTGCTCCAGCAATAACAAATTGATATGCAGGATAATACCTTACAACGCTTAACATGACATCAAGCATGGCGCTTATTTCTTGTTTTCGGCTTCCTGGGAGTAATGCAATCATGGGGCGATCATCCAGATTATATGCTTTTGTAAAAGCAATAGGATCTGCTTGCTTGCGTCCTGCAACCGCATCAAGAAGAGGATGCCCTACAAAATGAACAGCATAATCGTGCTGGTCATAAAAATCTTTTACAAAAGGAAGTATCACATACATGTGATCTACGTATGCTTTTATTTTTTTTACACGACTAGCCCGTGATGCCCATACTTGCGGACTTATATAATAGTGTGTAGTAACTCCAAGAGGATGCGCCCAGGCTGCAATACGTAAATTAAAACCTGAGTTGTCAATAAGGATGAGGGCATCTGGTTCAAAACGGGCAATATCCCTCTTACAGTCCTTAAGAAGCCCCGTGATTTTACGCAAGTTTGTGACAACTTCCATAAAACCCATAAAGGCACGTTCTTTATAATGAGTTACGAGAGTCCCGCCTGTTTCTTGCATAAGGTCACCACCCCAAAAGCGTATATCTGCCTCTGGATCTTCTTTATACAATGATTTCATGAGATTTGCACCATGTAAATCACCACTAGCCTCTCCTGCAAGAATGTAATATTTCATTAAGTAAACATTAATATCATGGTTACAAATGCGATAGTAATCGTAGCAAGAAGTACACCTCTCGCTCTTGCATCTTGCCCTTGTCTTAGCATCATAAAAAATGCAAGGAGATTGAGTACAGCACCTATGGCCATAATCTTACCTAGACGACCTTCGGCTACGGCTGTTTGAAGTACATTCTCTATGGTTCGGTCTTGTGTGGTTCCTATGTACAAGGAAAATAATAGCACGCCTATTGCATTTGCAATGAGACCAACTATAATCCCGATGATGATGTCTCTTTTCATATATGATGTTTTGGCTTTCGCCAACATTTTAAATGTTATAGATAAGCTATTCTTTCACATTTTCGCGAAAGCGGAACAATCAACGCTAATCAACTCGAAGCTATTAACTATTGTGACAGCTACCATAGCTCTTTGAACGTTATGTTAGTCTTCCCACTCATTTAATTCTTGTAAAAAGTGATGCGCCGTGAGGTCAAATTGTACCGGGACAACAGACACAAATCCTTGAGACAGCGCCCACTCATCTGTATCTTCTCCCTTATCTTGATTTACAAATTCGCCGGTGAGCCAATAGTAATCTCTGCCCATAGGGTTCGTGCGTTTGTCAAAATCCTCTACCCATTGTGCATTTGCTTGGCGGCATACCTTAGTTCCTTTGATATCACTCTCTGGTAATTTAGGGATATTTACATTTAAAACAACTCCTTTAGGTAGTCCGTTTTTTAATACTTGACGTGTGATACGCTCCACATATTTTTTTGCAGGCTCAAAATTTGCATCTTGACTGTAATCTAGCAGTGAGAAACCTATAGCTGGAATACCTTCTATTCCCGCCTCTACAGCAGCACTCATGGTGCCGCTATAAATCACGTTAATACTAGAGTTACTCCCGTGATTAATACCGCTCACGCAGATGTCTGGTTTACGGGGCACAATTTGCTGGTTTGCAAGTTTTACACAATCTGCCGGAGTTCCAGAGCAGGTATATTCTTTATGTGTTGCCAGAGGATCTAGCGTTACGGGATCACAGTAAAGAGTGTTATTTATAGTAATGGCGTGACCCATACCACTCTGTGGACTATCTGGTGCTACGACAATAACATCGCCTATGGTAAGCATTACCTCAATAAGAGTCCTTATGCCAGGTGCAGTAATGCCGTCATCATTGGTTACAAGTATTAATGGTTTATTCTTCATAAGAGTAGTTGTAAACTAAGCACGAAAATACGTAAATTGTACTTCAATTCGAGCGACAGTAGGGTTTAACAAAAGATTACGAATGTTAATCTTATCATGGCACAATTTTTAATGTACATTGCTAGTAACATGCAAATAAAAGGTTTTATGAAAAGGAATTTAAAATTAATCGCATTAGTACTCTTGTTCTCGGTGGCGAGTTGCAGTTTTACTACAAAGTCATTTGATGATCCAGACAAGGATAAGACATTACTTGACCTTATTTCTTATTTATTAGAGAAGGGGCATTATGACGCAAAGGATATTAATGACGAATTTTCTGCTGCGGTATTTGATGATTATATAGATGCATTAGATCCTTACCGTCGTTTCTTTTACCAGAAAGATATTGAGGAGTTTGAAAAATATAAAGACAAGATAGACGATGCTATTAGAGATAAAGATTTAACTTTTTTTGATCTTACGTACAAGCGTCTCATGGAACGCACTAAAGAAGCAAATGAGATTCAAGCAGCATTACTAGAAAAGCCTTTTGATTTTACAGAAGATGAAATTTTAGATACCGAGTATGAGAAACAACCTTTTGCAAAAAATAAGAAAGAACTTAAGAATCGCTGGAGACAGCAATTAAAACTTAATGCATTAAGTTCTTTTTTTGATAAAAAGGAGGAGCAAGAAAAAGATGAAGAGACTAAAGAAGGAGAGGAGACTGTGGTAAAGGAAATTCTTACCGATGAAGCATTAGAGCTTAAGGCTAGAAATGAAGTAAAGGATAATACAAAAGAGTTTTTTGAATTTACAGACGAGCTAGAACGTCAAGATTATTTTGCGATGTTTTTAAATGCAGTGGTTGAGGAGTTTGATCCTCATACTTACTATTTTGCTCCAGTAGCAAAAGATCGTTTTGACACACAAATGAGCGGGCAGTTTCAAGGAATAGGTGCTAGACTTCAAAAGAAAAACGGTGAGGTAAAAATCACAGATGTAATTTCTGGAGGTCCAGCATGGAGAGGTGACGAGTTACGTGAAGGTGATATCATTACAAAAGTGCGTCAGGAAAATGAAAAGGATGCCATAAGTATTATAGGAATGCGTCTTCAAGATGCTATCGAATATATAAAAGGACCTAAAGGAACAAAAGTGATTCTTACTGTAAAAACGAAACTAGATGGTAGCACAAAAAATATTACGATAGAAAGAGATATTGTAGAGCTTGAAGAAACGTATGCAAAATCTGCTCAGGTAGAAAAAGATGGAAAAAAATATGGAATTGTAAACCTTCCTAAGTTTTATTTTACCATGGATGATTACAAGGAGAAGAATGCTGCTAGTGATGTAAAAAAGGAAATAGAACGTCTCAAGGAAGAAGGAATGGAAGGTCTTGTAATAGACCTAAGAAATAATGGTGGAGGCTCATTAAAAACAGTGGTAGATATTGCAGGACTCTTTATAAAAGACGGGCCTATTGTACAAGTTGCATCTAATGGTGATGAGCCAGAAGTTCTTAAAGATACAGATGCTTCCATTTTATGGGACGGGCCATTGGTAATTCTTGTAAATGAAATCTCTGCATCTGCTAGTGAGATCCTTGCTGCTGCGATGCAAGATTATAAGCGTGCTATTAT
>ENA-ORXC01000671-ORXC01000671.1-marine-metagenome-genome-assembly--contig:-NODE-671-length-23038-cov-4.007578_pt1 | contig 23038 bp, 14 predicted proteins | sample MGYA00237865_ERZ511478 | MGnify/ENA metagenome assembly ERZ511478
TCGACTTCGACGCCACGTCCCGCAGGGCCAGTGCCGCGATCTACTCCGACGAGCTGGCCTCCCTGCGCGCCCGCCGCGCCCGCCTGCTGGCCGAGCGCGACGGCGCGGCGCGGATCACCTTTCCCGGTTCGCTGCTGCGCGCGGCGCGGGACAACGACGCCCTGCGCGATGCCCTCGCCGACCAGCGCAGCCTGTTCGCGGCCCGCCGGGAAAGCACGCGCCAGCGCATCGAGCAACTCGCCCAGCGCCGGAACCGCCTGTTGCAGGAGATCGAGGGTGCCCGGGCGCGGGGCAAGGCCGCGATCCGCAATCTCGCCGTCGCCCGCGACCAGCGCGACCGCCGCCGGAACCTGTTCGACCGGGGCTACGCCACCCGCGATTCCGTGCAGACGGCCCAGCGCGAAAGCGCGACGCTGGAGGGCGAGATCACCGCCATCCTCGCCCGGATTCGCGGTTTCGAGCGCCAGATCGACGAGACGACGGCCCAACGCTCGCAGATCGACGAGGAACACCGCGAGCGCGCGCTGGCCGAACTGCGCGAAACCGAAGACCGCATCGGCGAACGGCGCGAACGCTCCGTCGTCGCCGTCGATGCCCTGGGCAAGGCGACCGTGGTGGCCCCGCAGGACGGCATCGTGCAATCGCTCGCCGTCCATGCTCCGGGGGCGGTGCTGGGCGCGGGCGACGTGATCCTGACCATCGTCCCCGTCACCGACCGCCTGGTGCTGGAGGCGCGCGTCCCGGCCCGCGACCGCGACCGCCTGTACCCGGGGCAGGTGGCCCGGGTGCGCTTTTCCGCCTTCAACCAGCGCCAGACCCCCGAGATCGAGGCCGGCATCACCCTGATATCGCCCGACCGCGTGATCGACGAGGCGACGGGCCGGTCCTTCTACGACGTCGTGCTCGTCGCGAGCGAGGCCGAACTCGCGCGGCTGGGCGAGGGCCGCGCCCTGCTGCCCGGCATGCCCGCCGACCTCTTCATCGCGACGGAAGAACGCACGGCGCTGTCCTACCTGCTGAAACCCTTCACCGATTTCATGCAGACCGCCGGGCGCGAGCGGTAGGGCATCCGCACCGACCCACCCCCTGCGCCGCCATCGCATTCCTCGCTTTCCCTCGCCCCCGATCCCGTGCAGACTCGGCGCATGCTGACCCGCCGGAGAACCGCCCCGCCATGACCGAGCACCGCATCGACCCCCCCGCCCTGACCTCCGCCATCGAGCGTATCCTGCGGGCCGACGGCTGCACGGTGGAGGAGGCGCGGACGGTCGCCGACCACCTCGTCGCCGCCTCGCTGTCGGGGCATGACAGCCACGGCGTCATCCGCATCATGCGCTATCACCTGTGGATCGCCGAGGGCGTCATCCGCCCCGCCACCGCCCTGACCACGGTGCTGGAAAGCGGACCCCTGCTGCAACTCGACGGCGGGGACGGCATGGGGCAATGGCTGGCGCGCGAGGCGACGGCATTGGGCATCGAGAAGGCCCGCGCGCAGGGCATCGGGTTGGTCGCCCTGCGCCGCGCCGGGCATATCGGGCGCATCGGCACCTATGCCGAGCAGGCCTGTGCCGCCGGAATGGTCTCGATCCAGTTCTGCAACGTCAACGGCTCGCTGCTGGTCGCCCCCTTCGGCACCGCCCGGCGCTGTGCGGGAACCAATCCGGTGGCGGTGGGCATTCCGAACGCGCAGGGCGACGACTTCATCCTCGATCTGGCCACCTCGCTGGTGGCCGAGGGCAAGGCGCTGGTCGCGGGCACGGGGGGAAAGCCCCTGCCGGGGGACGCGCTGGTCGATGCGGACGGGCGCATCACCGGCGACCCGCGCGTGCTGTACGGCGATACCCTCGACAGCGCCAACCCCGATCCGCACGGGGGGCCGGGGGCCTTGCGCGCGATGGGGGATCACAAGGGGTCGGGGCTGGCACTCGCCTGCGAATTGCTGGCCGGGGCGCTGACGGGCAACGGCGCGAACGGGCCGGAGGAAAAGCGGTTCGGCAACGGATTGCTCTCGATCATCCTCGACCCCGCGACCTTCGACGACCGGGGGATGTTCGGGCGCGAGGTCGCCGACTACATCGATTTCGTGCAGACCTCGCCCCCGGCGGCGGGGGTCGGAACCGTGCTGATCCCCGGCGACAGGGAGCGCGCCCTGCGGGCCGAGCGGACGGCGAACGGCCTGCCGATGCCGGAGACCGTGCTGGCGGGAATCCTGGCGGTCACGGACGAGCTGGGGCTGGGTGTCTTGCGCGATGATCTGGTCGTGAAATAGCCCCTGCCCCGGCCTTGAGCCGGGGCCTGTTCGAGCAAGGTACTCAGCCGAAACAGGCCCCGCATCGAGTGCGGGGCAGGGTAGTTCTTTTCGCTATCGCTTCGCTCGGCAGCTTATGCCAGCGCTTCGCTCAGCGGCGTCGCGGCGTAGCCCAGATCATGCGCGACGGCGGCATAGGTCACCTTGCCGTTCCACACGTTCAGGCCGTTGGCCAGATGCACGTCGTCCGCCAGCGCCCGTTTCCAGCCCTTGTCCGCCAGCGCCAGCGCGTGGGGCAGGGTGACGTTGTTCAGCGCATAGGTCGAGGTGCGCGCCACGCCGCCCGGCATGTTCGCCACGCAGTAATGTACGATGTCATCCACCACGTAGGTCGGGTCGGCATGGGTCGTGGCCTTGGATGTCGCGAAGCACCCGCCCTGATCGATGGCCACGTCCACGAGGACCGCGCCCTTCTTCATCGTGCCGAGCATGTCGCGCGTCACCAGCTTGGGCGCCGCCGCGCCGGGGATCAGCACCGCCCCGATGACCAGATCGGCCTCCGCGACGCTTTCCTCCAGATTGGCCTTGTTCGAGAAGCGGGTATTCGCGCTCGCCTCGAAATGGATGGCGAGGCGTTCGAGCATCGCCGGACTGCGGTCGAGAATGGTCACGTCCGCGCCCATGCCCACGGCCATCTGCGCCGCGTTGAAGCCGACCACGCCGCCGCCGATCACGGCGACCTTGGCCGCCATCACGCCCGGCACGCCGCCCAGCAGCACCCCGCGCCCGCCCTGGGCCTTCTCCAGACAATGCGCGCCCGCCTGGATCGACATGCGCCCCGCGACCTGGCTCATCGGCTTCAGCAGGGGCAGGCCGCCGAGATTGTCGGTGACGGTCTCGTACGCGATGCAGGTCGCGCCCGAGGCGACGAGATCCTTCGTCTGTTCGGGGTCGGGGGCCAGGTGCAGATAGGTGTAGAGGATCTGGCCCGGGCGCAGCATCTTGCGCTCGTTCGCCTGAGGTTCCTTGACCTTGATGATCATGTCGGCGGCGGCGAAGATCGAGGCGGCATCGCCGACGATCTCGGCCCCTGCCGCGATATAGTCCTCGTCGTCGGAGCCGATGCCCATGCCCGCCTGCGTCTCGACCACGACCTTGTGGCCGTGATGGATGGCTTCGGCGACGCTCTCGGGCGTCATGCCGACGCGGTATTCGTGGTTCTTGATTTCCTTGGGCACGCCGATCAGCATGGCTCGATCCTCGATATGAATGGGGTTAACGATAATCCCGTATATCGCGCGGGTGGCGGCATTTCTTGCCTATTCTTGCAGGTTCGGGCATTCGGGGTCGGAGATTTGTGCGTCGATCCGCGAAAGGGCAGGAAAAAATGGACCGAACCGACGCCGCCCTGCTCCGCGCCCTGCAAGACGATGGCCGCGCCACCGCCGCCGAACTGGGCGAGCGGGTGGGCCTGTCTGTCTCCGCCGTCCACCGCCGGGTGCGCGCGCTGGAGGAGGGCGGCACGATCCGGCGCTATGCCGCCGTGCTCGACCCCCGGGCGCTGGGCTACACCCACGATTTCTACGTCGAGATCGCCCTGCAATCCCAGAGCGAATCGACCTTCGAGGCCTTCGAGGCCGCCGTCCGCCGCTCGCCCGATATCGTCGAGTGCCATCTGCTGACCGGTGCCTTCGACTACCTGCTCCGCATCGCGACCAAGGGGCCGGAAGACTACGAGCGCGTCCACCGCCACGCCCTCTCGGCCCTGCCCGGCGTCATGCGCATGCAGTCGAGCCTGGTCCTGCGCACGGTGCGGCCCTGGGAGGGGTATGTGGTGGGGGGGTGAGTGTATTCGTCAGTCGAAGGGAGAAGGTTGTCGCGGTTTCGGTCCGCCGCGCGGCGACAGGATCTCGTCGATGAACTTCGGATCAATCGCCATCCCCCGCGCGCATTTCTCGATCCATTCCGGCGCGCGGATCATGTCGATCATTCAGGCATGAAGACACCGTTCCCGAAACGCTCAATGAGGTTTTCGAGCAAGGTGCGTTCAGTCATGTCGATTTTCTCGGCTTCGACAAAACGCCAATTACGCTCGTATATATCAAGCGCTTCCCTGCCATCGAGCGCAGCGTTCTCTGGCCTGTTCCAGCACAGATTGCGAAGTTGGGCGTATGTGTTCACAGTAATCTGTATCAAGGATATGTAGCAGAAAAACCGAAAAATATCCAGTTCCTCGATCCCCTCACCCTCACCCCCCCGTCAACCAATCCAGCATCCCGTCCACCAGCGCGCCATCCGACGCATGGTCAAATGCCTCGAACATCGGGTTGGAGTTCACCTCCAGAAAAATCAGCGCGTCCGATTCCGCGCTCGCCTTGAAATCGGCGGCGGCGTAGGTCAGGCCGAGCTTGTTGGTCAGCTTGCGCAGCGGTCCCAGCAGGTGCAGCGGCACGGTCACGCGCGTGACCTTGGCCGCCCCGCCCACGGTGCGGTAATCCAGCGCGTCGGCCTCGATCTCGAAGGCATAGAACCGCTCGCCCACGCGGAAGATGCGCAGGTCCGGGGCGACCAGCCGTTCCTGGAAGATATAGGGGCGGGGCAGGTGCGGCTTGTGCACCCGGCCCAGCGCGCCCGCATCCAGTTCGCGGCACATGTCGCCCCCGGCGACGGGCTTGTAGACCACCGGCGCACTTTTCAGCGAGGCATGGGCCTCGTCCTTCGATGCATGGATCGACGTGCGGGGGATCGGCAGGCCGCAATCGCGCGCCCAGATCAGGGCCAGCGGCTTGTTCACCGCGTCGCGCATCATGAAGTCGCGGTTGAAGATGCGGATATCCTCGTTCGACCAGACCCAGCCGTCGAACAACACCTTCCAGTTGCGCGCATCGGTCTGGTCCGCCGCCTTGCGGGTGGCCAGATAGCGGAACACGTCCTGCCGGATGAACGCCGAACTGGCGCGGATCTCCGCCGTGCCGACCCGCAGGGTGCCGGTTTCCAGATCCCAGACGAGGGGCAGGTCGTCCTCCGGCGAATGCAGCAGCGTCGTCAGGGTGATGCCGCGCGCCTTGGCCCGGCGGATCATCCGCTGCAACTGCGTATCCTTCTCCCCGCCCGCGATCAGCAGCATCGGATCGCCCGCCCGCGCCGCAGGACGCCGGACGGACCCGGACGCCCGCTGTCACGGCGTTCCGGCCTTTCGGTTTCGCACATACTCGACCAACGCATGAGGGCATCCCCTGCAAAATGAACCGTTACGACACAGATTTGCCGAAATGCGGAAGTCTTGCAAGTAAATTGTATCAATACGGATCATATATGCTGTGTATGCTGCATGGTCGGGATCATACCGGCACAATACGTTCTTCGGCGGGGCTACCCGTCAGGCATAGGCCAGCCAGAGCAGAATTGTCCCGAGTATCAGCCGATAGATCACGAAGGGCGTCATCGTCGCATCGGCGATATAGCCCATGAAAAGCCTGATGGCCGCCAGCGCCGCAAGGCACGAAAGCCCGGCGGCGATCAACGCATCCGCCCCCAGTTGCGCATCCCCCGACTTCACGATGTCCAGCGCGCCGATGGTCCCCCCCGCCAGAATGGCCGGAATCGCCAGCAGCATCGAGAACCGCGCCGCCTCGACCCGCGACAGGCCCAGGAACCGCGCGGCGGTCATCGTGATGCCCGAACGGCTTGTGCCGGGGACCAGGGCGACAGCCTGCGCGATGCCCACCAGCACGGCCTCGCCCCAGCCCGCGCTCTCCAGTGTGCGGCGGGTCGGCGCGAAGCGATCCGCGATCCACAGCAGGATGCCGAAGATCAGGGTGGTCCAGCCGATGATCTTGAACGCCCGGCCATTTTCGTCCGATCGAATCCAGTCCATCATGCCGATCTCGTGGAACACGATGCCCAGCGCGATCAGGGGCAGGGTGGCGATGATGAGGTTGCGGGCCAGCCGCGCCGCCCGCGTCGCGAACCGCCCCCGCACCATGTCGAGCAGCCCCGTGAACCCCTCCGCCACATCCCGGCGAAAGGCGATCAGCACGGCGATCAGCGTCCCCACATGCACCGCCACGTCGATCAGCGGCCCCTGGTCGACCGACCCGGTCAGCTTGGGTGCGAGGATCAGGTGGGCGCTGGAACTGATGGGCAGGAATTCGGTGATGCCCTGCACGAGCGCGACGAGGATGAGGTGGAAGGCGGTCATGAGATATCTCGGTGGTTTCGCGGTTGCTATAGGCTCATTGTATCCCGGGCGGCAACCCGGTTGCCGCATCCGCTTGCCCGGGAGCGTTATGGGGGTACATATCCTAACGGAGTATGCTGCACGGAACGAAGGTCAGCATTACTGCCGTAAAAATCGAAATCCTTGCGCGACCTGCCGTCGAGCGATAAGAAATGCTCTCCGTTCCTGAATATTAGGGTGTGATCCATGACTAAAATGCTCAAATTCGTCGATCTGGATCGCGAAACCCCCGAAAAGCGGGCGTCCGAGGTGCGCAAGGAAGACTTCGACGAAATCTACCGCGACTATGCGACCGAGAAGGCCGCCGAGCAATCCGCCCGCTGTTCGCAATGCGGGGTGCCGTTCTGCCAGTCGCATTGCCCGCTGCACAATAATATCCCCGACTGGCTGAAGGCCACCGCCGAGGGGCGGCTGGAGGAAGCCTACGAGATCGCGCAGGCGACGAACACCTTCCCCGAAATCTGCGGCCGCATCTGCCCGCAGGACCGCCTGTGCGAGGGCAACTGCGTGATCGAGCAGTCGGGCCACGGCACCGTGACCATCGGGGCCATCGAGAAATACATCACCGATACCGCGTGGCAGGAGGGCTGGGTCAAGCCCGTCAAGCCGCGCACCGAACGCGCCGAGAGCGTCGGCATCATCGGCGCGGGACCGGGGGGTATGGCCGCCGCCGATGCCCTGCGCCGCAAAGGCGTGCAGGTCACGATCTACGACCGCTACGACCGGGCGGGGGGCCTGCTGACCTACGGCATCCCGGGGTTCAAGCTGGAGAAGGACGTGGTGATGCGCCGGGTGCGGCAGCAGGAGGAGAGCGGCATCGCGTTCGAACTCAACTGCGATATCGGCACGGACATCTCCTTTTCCGACCTGCGCGCCAAGCACGACGCCCTGCTGATCGCCACCGGCGTGTACAAGACCCGCGAAATCGGCATGCCCGGCTCCGGCGTTCCCGGGATCGTGCAGGCGCTCGACTACCTGACCGCCTCCAACCGCAAGAGTTTCGGCGACGAAGTGGCCGGATTCGAGACGGGCGTGCTGAATGCCGAAGGGAAAAGCGTCGTCGTTATCGGCGGGGGCGATACCGCGATGGATTGCGTGCGCACCGCCGTACGCCAGGGGGCCAAGGCCGTCACGTGTCTCTATCGCCGCGATCGGGTGAACATGCCCGGCTCGATGCGCGAGGTCGCCAATGCGGAGGAAGAAGGCGTCGTCTTCGGCTGGCTGTCGGCCCCCAAGGCGTTCGAGGGCGGCGACAACGGCGTGACCGGCGTGCGGGGCATCCGCATGCGCCTCGGCAGTCCCGGACCCGACGGCCGCCGCGCGCCGGAGGAGGTGGAAGGCTCCGACCATCTGATCGACGCCGATCTGGTGGTCAAGGCGCTGGGCTTCGAACCCGAAGACCTGCCCAAACTCTGGGACCAGCCCGAACTCGAAGTCACGAGCTGGGGTACCGTGAAGGCCGATTTCCGCACCAAGCAGACCGCCATGCCCGGCGTGTTCGCCGCCGGAGACATCGTGCGCGGCGCCTCCCTCGTCGTCTGGGCCATCCGCGACGGGCGCGAGGCGGCGGATTCGATCATGGCCTATATCGACGGCGAGGCGAAGGGCGAGCGCGTCGTCGGCGACGGCACCGAGTTCGTTGTCGCGGCGGAATAGGGCGTTTCCGGGGTGGAGCCGTGCCGGCATGGCCGGTCCGCCCGCGTCCGGCTGAAAAAGACATTCTCGACATGGTCGGCACTGCCGAAGAGGGAAAAGAACAATGAGCACCGAATTCACCCCCCCCGGCCTGGACGGACACTCCGCCATCGGCATGTACGACCCCTCGCAGGAGCGCGATGCCTGCGGTGTCGGCTTCGTCGCCGCCATCGACGGGGTGCCGCGCCGCGACGTGGTGGAAAAAGGGATCGAGGCGCTGAAGGCCATCTGGCACCGGGGCGCGGTCGATGCGGACGGCATGACCGGCGACGGCGCGGGCATCCATCTCCAGATCCCGCAGGGCTTCTTCAAGGACCACATCCGCCGCACGGGCCACGAACCGCAGAAGGGCCTGCTCGCGGTCGGCATGATCTTCCTGCCCCGCGCCGATTTCGGGGCGCAGGAACGCTGCCGCGCCATCGTGGAGACCGAAATCCTGCATTTCGGCTATCGCATCTACGGCTGGCGTCAGGTGCCGGTGAACACCTCGGTCCTGGGCGAGAAGGCCAATGCCACCCGCCCCGAGATCGAGCAGATCATGGTCGCCAACACCACCGGCACCGACGAGGAGGCGTTCGAGCGCGACCTCTACATCATCCGCCGCCGGATCGAGAAGGCCGTCGCCGCCGCGCAGATTTCGGGCTTTTATATATGCTCGTTCTCCTGCCGGTCGATCATCTACAAGGGGATGATGCTGGCCGAGCAGGTTTCCGCGTTCTTCCCCGATCTCGAAAGCGAGGAATTCATCTCCGCCTTCGCGATCTATCACCAGCGGTATTCGACCAACACCTTCCCGCAATGGTCCCTCGCCCAGCCCTTCCGCATGCTGGCCCATAACGGCGAGATCAACACGCTGAAGGGCAACGTCAACTGGATGCGCAGCCACGAGATCCGCATGGCGTCGCGCTCCTTCGCGGGACACGAGGACGATATCAAGCCCGTCATCGCCAATGGCGGCTCCGACAGCGCCGCGCTGGATGCCGTGTTCGAGGTGATGGTCCGGGCCGGGCGCTCGGCCCCCATGACCAAGTCGATCCTCGTCCCCGAGGCATGGTCCAAGAAGGCGACCGCGATGCCCGAGGCGTGGCGGCACATGTACTCCTACGGCAATTCGGTCATGGAGCCGTGGGACGGCCCCGCCGCGCTGGCCTGTACCGATGGCCGCTGGGTCATCGGCGGCATGGACCGCAGCGGGTTGCGCCCCATGCGCTACGTGCTGACCACCGACGGCCTCGTCGTCGCGGGGTCCGAGATGGGCATGGTCACCATCGACGAGCGCGATGTGGCCGAAAAAGGCCGCGTCGGTCCCGGCCAGATGATCGGCGTCGACATGCAGCGCAATCTCTTCCTGCGCGATACCGCCATCAAGGACGAGTTGGCCGCCGAGGAACCCTTCGAGAAATGGACCGCCAGCATCACCGAACTCGGCCCGATGCTGGAGGGCAAGGTCGCCCGCCCGATGTTCGACAAGTCCGACCTGCGCCGCCGCCAGGTCGCCGCCGGGTATACCCTCGAAGAACTCGAAGCGACCCTGCATCCCATGGCCGAAATCGGCAAGGAGGCCATCGGCTCGATGGGCGACGACACCCCTATCGCCGTCCTGTCCGACCAGTACCGCCCCCTCTCGCACTTCTTCCGCCAGAACTTCAGCCAGGTCACCAACCCTCCCATCGACCCCCTGCGCGAGCACCGGGTGATGAGCCTCAAGACCCGCTTCGGCAACCTCAAGAACGTGCTGGACCAGGACAGCAGTCAGACCGAAATCCTGACGCTCGAAAGCCCGGTCGTCCTCAACGGCGAATACTACGCGCTCAAGAAAGCCGTGCGCGATCAGGTGCAGGTGATCGATTGCGTCTTTCCCGTCGGGGGGGGCGAAAAGGCCATGCGCGCGGCGATCGAGGCCGTGCGGGTCGAGGCGGAACAGGCCGTGCGCTCCGGCGTCGGTCACATCGTCCTGACCGACGAGCGCACCGATGCGGATCATGCCGCGATGCCCATGATTCTGGCCGCCAGCGCCGTGCATACCTGGCTGGTCGGCAAGGGATTGCGCACCTTCTCCTCGCTGAACATCCGCTCGGCGGAGTGCATCGACCCGCATTACTTCGCGGTTCTCGTCGGCGTCGGCGCGACCACGGTGAACGCCTATCTGGCGGAGGAATCCATCCGCGACCGCCATGCGCGCGGCCTGCTGGGCGAGCGCCCGCTGGCCGAGTGCCTCGAGAATTTCCGCGCCTCCATCGACGGGGGGCTGCTGAAGATTCTCTCGAAAATGGGCATTTCCGTCATCTCCAGCTATCGCGGCGGCTGCAATTTCGAGGCGGTGGGCCTGTCCCGCGCCCTCGTCGCCGAATTCTTCCCCGGCATGCCCAGCCGCATTTCCGGCGTCGGCATCGGCGGTATCCAGAAGAAGGCGGCCCAGCTTCACAAGCGGGCATGGGACGAGGACGCCGTGCCGCTGCCCATCGGCGGCTTCTACAAGTACCGCCGCAATGGCGAGAACCATGCCTGGCGCGCCGAACTGCTGCACATGATGCAGCATGCCTGCGACACCAACAGCTACGAGGCGTTCAAGCGCTACAGCGCGGGCCTGCACAAGCTTTACCCCATCCACCTGCGTGACCTGCTCGACTTCAAGCCTGCGGGCAAGCCGGTGCCGCTGTCCGAAGTCGCGTCGATCACCGAAATCCGCAAACGCTTCGTCACCCCGGGCATGAGCCTCGGCGCGCTCAGTCAGGAGGCGCACGAAACCCTCTCCATCGCCATGAACCGCATCGGCGCGAAATCCGATTCCGGCGAGGGCGGCGAGGACCCCAAATTCGCCGAGGACCGGACCGGCGGCGCGAACCGCATGGCCAAGATCAAGCAGGTCGCCTCCGGCCGCTTCGGCGTCACCGCCGAATACCTCAACAATTGCGAGGAACTGGAGATCAAGGTCGCCCAGGGCGCGAAACCCGGCGAGGGCGGGCAGTTGCCCGGCTTCAAGGTTACCGACATGATCGCGAAGCTGCGCCACGCCACCCCCGGCGTGACCCTGATTTCGCCCCCGCCGCACCACGACATCTACTCGATCGAGGATCTCGCGCAGTTGATCTACGACCTCAAGCAGATCAACCCGACGGCCAAAGTCACCGTGAAACTCGTCGCCTCCTCCGGCGTCGGCACCATCGCGGCGGGCGTGGCGAAGGCGAAAGCCGACATCATCCTGATCGCGGGCCATAACGGCGGCACCGGGGCCTCTCCCCAGACCTCGATCAAATACGCGGGCCTGCCGTGGGAAATGGGCCTGACCGAGGCGCATCAGGTCTTGTCCCTCAACAAGCTGCGCGACCGCGTGACGCTCCGCACCGATGGCGGCCTCAAGACGGGCCGCGACATCGTGATCGCCGCGATGATGGGGGCCGAGGAATACGGCATCGGCACCGCCGCCCTCGTCGCGATGGGCTGCATCATGGTGCGCCAGTGCCAGTCCAACACCTGCCCCGTCGGCGTCTGTACGCAGGACCCGCGCCTGCGCGAGAAGTTCACGGGCAATGCGGACAAGGTCGTGAATCTGTTCAGCTTCGTGGCCGAGGAAGTCCGCGAAATCCTCGCCTCATTGGGCCTGCGCTCACTGGAAGAAGCCATCGGCCGTACCGACCTGCTCACCCAGGTCAGCCGGGGCCATGCCCATCTCGACGATCTCGACATGAACCCCATGCTGGTGCGCGTCGACGAGCAGGGACCCGGCGGCTCCAGCCTCACCACCCTCGACCGCACGCGCCCGCGCACGCCGGTTCTGGACACGCTGGACGCCAAGATCATCCGCGACGCCTCGCCCTTCTTCAAGCATGGCGAGAAGATGCAGCTCGAATACTCGGTCCGCAACGTCCAGCGCACCGTCGGCACCCGCGTCAGCTCCGAAATCGTGCAGCGCTTCGGCATGAACAACGATTTCGCCGAGGACCAGTTGACCATCAAGCTGACCGGCACGGCGGGCCAGTCCCTCGGCGCGTTCGCGGCCCCGGGGCTGAAGCTGATCGTATTCGGCGATGCCAACGACTACGTGGGCAAGGGCCTGTCCGGCGGCACGGTCGTCGTGCGCCCGGTCCTCGGCTCGACCCTCGTGCCCCATGCCAACACCATCATCGGCAACACCGTCCTCTACGGCGCGACCGCCGGGCATCTGTTCGCCTCCGGCCAGGGTGGCGAGCGGTTCGCGGTCCGCAATTCCGGCGCGACGGCGGTGGTGGAGGGCTGCGGCTCGAACGGTTGCGAGTACATGACCGGCGGCACCATCGTGATCCTGGGCGAGACGGGCGACAATTTCGGGGCCGGGATGACCGGCGGCATGGCCTATGTCTACGACCCGGACGAAACCTTCATCGACCACGTCAACGACGAGACGATCATCCCCTGCCGCATCGAAAGCGCGCATTGGGAGGCCGAGTTGAAGGCCCTGATCACCCGCCACGCCGAGGAGACCGACAGCCCCCATGCCGCCGACCTGCTGCACGAATGGGAGCGCCATGTCGGCAAATTCTGGCAGGTCTGCCCCAAGGAGATGCTCGCCCGCCTTCCGCACCCCCTCAGCGATTACGAGAAAGCGGCGCTGGCCTGACCACGGGTCGTTTTGCCATGCGATGAGGGTGTGCTATCGTTCCCGCATGAACGTTCAGCGCACCATCACTCCGCCCCCCTCCGGTGAGGGGGGCAGTTACGACGCCGATTTCCTCGTCTGGACCGAGGAACAGGCCGACGCCCTCCGCACGCGCGATCTGTCGCGAATCGATTGGGACAACCTGATCGAGGAGGTGGAAAGCCTGGGCAAGTCGCAACGCAAGGAACTGACGAGCCGCATCACGGTCATCCTCATCCATTTACTCAAGTATCAATTCAGCGTCGATACCCAGCCGCGTGCTGGATGGCGCAGTACATTACTGGCCCAGCGGGATGACCTGTCGGCTTTGCTGAAAGACAATCCCAGCCTCGTACGCGAAATTCCGGAAACGATCGCCCGAAAATACTCTTCGGCCCGTAGACGAGCCTTGACGGAACTGGAAGTGCATGAGCCAAACTTGATCGATCAATATCAGGCGACGCTGCCCGAAGCACCACCCTACACTGCCGAGCATGTCATGCAGATGGACTGGCTGCCCGATCCTGCTCCCGCCGCGCGATGACCATGCCCATCAACTCCAGAAAATCCGCCTCGTCCCGCACCGCCGCGATTTCCGCCATGGTCGCGGTATACCCCCAGCGCGCCGCCATCGCCCGATAGCGCGGCCCGCGCCACGACAGCAGCCGCCGATACGCCCAGCGGATGAAGGCATCCGGGTCCACCGCCTCCGGCGCATCCCCCGTCTCGCGCAGGTATTCGCCCCAGACCCCGCGCAGGAAATCCTCGTTGTAGTACATCGGCTTGGGGTCGCGGTCGAACCGCCGCGCCAGTTCCTCCGTATGGCTCTCCTCCTCGCGGATGTAGAGGATCGCCGAATGCCGCGCGAGGTCGCTCATCACCCGGTCCTCCGCATCGTCCGGATCGACCACCTCGCACAGGCTCCCGCTCGTATCGCACAGGAAGTGGTCGTAGCCGTACACCCGCTGCGCCCGCTCGATGAACTGCCCCGTATCGCGCATCGCCGCAATCTCCGCCTCGCGGTGCTGGCGCTGTCGCCGCACGTATTCCTCGAAGGCGATGCCCCCCCGCGCCGGGTCGCCCGGCTTGCCGAGATAGGTGGACAGGGGTGCGAGGTTCTCGAACGTGATGTTCGACGCGATGTAGATCGAATCGGTCAGCAGCAATTCGCGCAGCAGTGGCGATTTCATCGCTTCCGTCTTGAAATTGTCGACGATATGCTCGCCCATGTACCGCGTACCGATCCGGTAATCGACCGAGTAATGGAACCACCGTCCATCGCGCAAGTGATTGGCGATGCGGGTCTTTCCGACCCCCGACATGCCGAAGAGGACCACCGACCGCCGGGGCCGGTCGCGGAACGCCTGGGGGGTCTTGAACAGCATGGTGGCTCTCCTCGGGCTATCGTCCTGACAAGACTGTTATCGGCAGGCGCGCGGGGCGTCCATCCCGTTTGACGCGGGCGGTGCAGCGCAGTATAGCATCCGCTCGCGCCCCGGTTACGGGGTGCGGATTCGTGCGCCCGTGGTCCGTGCAAGCGGAAGCCTGTCGTTCGGTGAGAGCGTTGACGCTCTGATGCCGGAAGGAGGAGGGCGCGGTTCGATTTCAGACGGCGGCTCCGGCCGCGACGAGGATACCGATGAGTAAACGTACGCAGTCCAAATACAAACTCGACCGCCGCATGGGCGAAAACATCTGGGGCCGTCCCAAGTCCCCGGTGAACCGCCGCGAATACGGCCCCGGCCAGCACGGCCAGCGCCGCAAGGGCAAGATGTCCGATTTCGGCATCCAGCTTCGCGCCAAGCAGAAGCTGAAAGGCCATTACGGCGACCTGACCGAAAAGCAGTTCCGCCGCATCTACGCCGAGGCCGAGCGCCGCCGTGGTGATACCGGCGAGACGCTGATCGGCCTGCTGGAGCGCCGCCTCGATGCCGTTGTCTACCGCTGCAAGTTCACCCCGACCATCTTCTCGGCCCGTCAGGTCGTGAACCATGGCCACGTCAAGGTGAACGGCCAGCGCGTCAATATCCCATCCTATACTGTGAAGGAGGGCGATGTGATCGAGCTTGGTTCGAAGGCCAAGGACATGGCGCTGGTCCTCGAAGCCGCCCAGTCCGCCGAGCGCGAGACGCCTGAATACATCGACGTCGATCACCAGAAGATGACGGCCACCTTCATCCGCACCCCGACCCTCTCGGATGTGCCCTTCGCGGTCCAGATGGAACCCAACCTCGTGGTCGAATTCTACGCCAAGAACTGACGCGCCCCATCCGCATCACGCCATCGAACCCGCCGGGCAACCGGCGGGTTTTTTTCATGCCCGGGAACCGAACCGCTTCCTTCCGGGAGAAGCCCCGGGGTTTCGTCGAACCGGCGTCGAGAGTGTGGGGCGGGGTGGACAGTCACCGACCTGCCGACCCGCTCCGCACACGACATTCATTCCTCGAACGCGGCCCATAAAAAAAGCCCCGCTGAACCAGCGGGGCCTTCGTCGTTGTCAGAGGACTTCGTGCCTATTCGGGCAGGAAGTCGAACTGGATACGCCGGTTACGGGCAAACGCCTCGCGCGAGGTGCCTGCATCGACGGGCTGCGTTTCGGCGAAGCCGACGGCGGCCAGGCGATCCGCCGGAACCCCCAGCTGCTGCAGATACGTCACGACATTCGCCGCGCGCGCTGCCGACAGCGTCCAGTTGGACGGGTAGGTGGCGGTCGCGATCGGATCGGCATCGGTATGACCTTCGACCACGATCTTGCCCTGCACGTCGGGGCGGGTGATCAGGAAGTTGTTCATCGCGATGGCCACACGGTCCAGAACCGCACGACCCTGATCCGACAGGTTCGCCGAACCCGACGCAAAGGTCGCATTCGAGCTGAGCGAGAACGACCCGTCTTCGTAGACGATGATGTCCTGCGGCCCGATTGCCGAGATCAACTCGTCACGCAGAGCCTGATCGACGACCCGACCCGATGCCGATTCCTCGGCGGCTCTCGCCATCTGAAGCTGCTCCGTCAACTGGGCCGATTCCGCCCGGGATACCTGCAGAAGGCTCTGCAGCGAGGCGATTTCGGTTGCCCGTGCCTCCAGCGAAGCCTGGTCATTGCGGGCGGCTTCCAGTTCCGCCTGCAGGGCGGCGATATTCTCGTTCGCCGCCTCCAGCTGACGTTCGTAGCCTGCGATCGCATCCGCCGTCGGCGCTGCGGCAAGCAGCTCTTCGAGGGTTGCGACCTGCGCGCGCTCTGCCGAAAGATCGGCTTCGAGCTGGTCGTTGGAAAGGCCGATCGTGCTCAGCTCTCCCTGCAGGCTCGTGACGGTCGTTTCCAGTTCCGGGATACGCTCGCTCGTCGTCGCAAGGGCTTCGATGCGCTGCTGCATGTTGTTCGCGGCACGCTCCAGCTCCGCATTGCGCTCGCGCTGTTCGCCCAGAAGGGCGCGCAGGTCGGTGGCGCGTTGCGTTGCGTCGGCCAGGGCCTTCTCCGCCTCGGCACTCTCGTCTTCGAGCGAGGCAAGCATCGTGGCCCGCTCCTGCCCGGTTTCACGCAGCGTTTCAAGTTCGCCGCGCGTGGTGGTCAGGTCCGTCGTGACAGCGATGAGACGGTCGTTCAGATCGTCCATCGTCTCCTCGCGCGCGCCGAGTTCGGTTTGCGCTTCCTCCATGCTCGCGCGCAGGGCGGCCAGTTCGGCCTCCCGCTCGGTCACTTGTGCCTGCGCCGCCTCCAGCTGTGCAGTTGCGGCATCAAGTCCACCTTGCGTCTCCGCCAGATCGGCTTCGAGAACGCTGGCGGCATTCGCCGCTTCCGCATTCGCTGCCTCGATCTGCGCTTCGAGTTCGGCGACACGGGCATCCCGCGCCTCGGTGGTTTCGGTCAGGCTACCGCGAACGGTCTGAAGTTCCCCTTCGAGTTCGGCAATGCGAGCATCCCGCGCTTCAGTGGTTTCGGTCAGACTACCCCGGACGGTCTGGAGTTCTCCTTCGAGTTCGGCAATGCGAGCATCGCGCGCCTCGGCGGTTTCGACCAGACTGCTCCGGACGGTTTCAAGTTCCCCTTCGAGTTCGGCAATGCGGGCATCGCGCGCCTCGGTGGTTTCATCCAGACTGCCGCGTGCGGCTTCGAGTTCGCCTTCCAGCGCGGCGATCCGGGCGTCCTTCTCTGCCGCGAGAGCATCGAGTTCCGACTGCGTGCTGTCGAGGTTGCCCTGCAGCAGCGACAGTCTCTGCCCCTGGGTTTCTTCCTGTTCGGCGATCCGGGCCTGAAGGGCCGTCCGCTCGCCGGACATGTCTTCGAGGCGCGTGACCATCGAGCCGATCATCTTCTTGTGAGCCGCGATCTCGGCACGAGCCGCCTCGATCTCAGCCGCCGCCGTCTCCCTCTCGCTCGCCTGGGCGTCCAGAGCGGCCTGAAGGGTGGCCCGCTCACTGGACAGATCCTCCAGATTGGTGACCATGCTGCCGATCATCTTTTTGTTCGCGGCAATCTTGGCCTGTGCTTCCTCGATTTCCGCAGCGGCCGCATCCTTTTCGGCCGTCAGGGTGGCGAGGGTCGCCTGCAAGTCGTCACGCTCCGTAGTGCGCGCTTCCAGGGCGGCGCGGATCGTGTCGGTCTCCTCGGTGGCGGCGGCGATGGTCGCGTCGGTTTCCGCCGCCGCTTCCTTCAGCTTCGCGATTTCCGCCTGGTATCCGGCGATCTGGTCGTTTTCGGACGCCTTGGTCAGTTCCAGGGCGGTGCGGGCTTCCTCCAGCTCGCCTTCCAGGGTGGCCCGTTCCGCGAGGGCGGCTTCGAGGGCCGCCTCCGCTTCGGCGACCTTGCCCTGGCCGGCATCCAGTTCGCCGGAGAGGGCGGCCAGTTCGGCTTCCAGTTCGCTCGACCGGGCCGCTGCGTCTTCGGCGGCGGCGGTCGCGGCGTCACGCTCGGCGTTCAGATCCGCGATGGTCGCATTCAGGTCCGCGACCGTGGTGCGCAGGGTTTCCGCGTCCCCGTTCGCCACCGCGATCCGCTGTTCGTAACCTTCGATCTCGGCGGTCAGGTCGGCGTTCTTCGCTTCGAGGGCTTCCATCTCCTCGGCGCTGGCACCCAGTTCCTGGGTTTGCGACAGCAGCGAGGTCCGCTCCGCCGTGGCCGAGTCGAGCGAGGCTGCGAGCGTGTCGCGTTCCTCGTTCAGCGTGGCGATCGTCGCTTCCATTTCGTCGACGGTGCCGCGCAGGGCATCCGCTTCCGACGTCGCGGAGGCGATCTGCTGCTCGTACTGTTCGATGCTGGTCTGCAGGACCATCATCTCCTCGGCTTTCGCGGCGGCTTCCTGTTCGGCTGCGGCCAGGCGCTCCGAAATCTCGCCGTCCTCGATGGAGGCTTTCAGGCTCGCGTAGTCCGCCTGGGCCGTTTCCAGCTTGCCGGCAGTTTCTTCGCTGGCGGTGTTCGCCTCGGCCAGTTTTGCTTCCAGATCGGCGATGGTCGTGCCGGAAGTCGTCACCTGCTGGCGCAGGGTTTCGACTTCGGCCTGCATGTCTTCGCTGGTCGCGGCGGCGTCGCCGAGCTGCGCTTCCAGTCCCGTGATCGTCAGGCCGGATTCCGCGAGCTGCTTGCGCAGGCTTTCCGTCTCGGCTTCCATGTCCGTCGTGGTGGAGGACAGCAGGCTGACCCGCTCCGACTTCTCGTCGGCGGCGGCTTCGGCGGTTTCGAGGGCACCGTTCAGGCGCTCGATCTCGACCTGCAACGCATCGCGCTGCTTCGAGCTGGCGGCCAGTTCGACCTTCATCTGCTGCGACGCACCGCCCAGTTCCTCCGCTTCGGCGGTCAGGGCCGTGTTGCGCGACGACAGCGTGCCGATCTCTTCTTCGAGTTCGGCCTTGCGGCGCTCCAGTGCGTCGATATCGGCCAGCAGTTCCTGTTCCGTGGCCAGTCCGGCATCGACGTTCTTCTCGGAAACCTCAAGGGCACCGCGCAGGGTCGAGAGGGCGGCGAGATGGGCGCTGGTTTCCTCGGCTTTCGCGGCACTCACGTCGCGCGTGGCGTCCAGTTCGGCATTCAGCGCACGGATCTGGCTTTCGTAATCGGTCTTCAGGGCCAGAAGGCCCGATTCCGAGTTCGACTGCAGTGCCTGACGCAGGCTGGCGATCTCGGCGGAGATATCCGATGCCGGGGCAGCGCTTTGTGCGGGAGCGGGCTGTGCCATCAGGCCGAGCGCCTGGGTATCGGCAGCGGCGGTTTCCGTCTGCCGGCTTTCCAGTTCCTCGATACGCTGCCGGGCGGCGTCCGCTTCGGCCTGCGCCGTTTCGGCCTCGTCCCGGGCGGCTGCGACAGCATCCTCGGTCGTCATCAGCTTGATGGCGAGAGCCGAGTTCTCCTGCAACAGGTCCTGCTTGCTGCTTTCGAGCGTCGCGAGTTCCGCCTGCAGCAATTCAGCATTCTCGGCGGCGACTGCTTCGGCCTCCGCCCGGGCGGCTTCGATCTGCCCGCGCAGGGTCTCGCCTTCGGCTTTCGCCATGTCGAGAGCGGCGGCGGCGCTTTCGCTATCGGCCGTCATCTGCTCCTGCAGGGCCAGCGCCGCGTCCAGATCGGCGCGCAGGGTGGTGGCTTCGGCCCTGGCCTCTTCGAGGGCGGCGTTCAGGTCCTCCGTAGCGGTGTCGTTCGCGGCGACCAGAGCCGTGCGCGCCTCGGTCGCGGCGGCCAGATCGGCCTGGGCGGTTTCGAGGCTGGCGCGCAGCGTGTCCGCCTCGGCCTGCACCGTCGTCAACTGCACTTGCAGGTCATCGCGCGAGGAGGACAGGTCCGCAAAGCCCTGCGCGACCGTTCCCACGGCCTCGTCCGGGGCCGTGTCGGCGGTCACCCCGGCGATCCCGATCCCGGCGAGGCCGGTCGTCACGGCGGTCAGTGTCCCGCGCAACCCTTCCTGCTCGCCTTCCAGACCGGCGAGGGCCGTGCGCTGGGTTTCCAGTTCCGCATTGCGCTCGTCCGCCGCGATGCGAAGTTTCTCGACTTCCGCGATTCGATGGGAGTCGTCCGAACACGTGGTCAGCCCAAGTGAACCAAAAGCTAAAAGAAGGACTCCAAGTATCGCCCACACGAGCGCTTTACAGTCCACGAGACGTTGGTAAAAGGATGACATCGTTCGTCTGCTCCCGAAAGTAGGCATACGCGGTCGCCCGACCGCTCGACGGGATGATACCCTTTGTGGAACGAATCGACAAGACAGGCTGCACGAGAACATGCGCTTTGCCGAATTGTTCTGTATGCGACCCAGTCACGACTCTCCGCAGTCAGCCTGGCTTTATATCAATTCGGGTCGAGTGTACGGCGATGATTCGGGCTGTCGTTTGCCGCCACATACTTGCGATATATTCCCGCCCTGCGGGCGCGCTCCTGTGCGATCGCAATTCCGACGAGTGCCAGAACCAGGGCGATGAGGATCACGGAGAACCCGATCAGGAACATCGCCGGAACGTGTTCGTCCACCAGAACGTTGGGCAAGGTCTCGCGCATCCGTTTTCTCTTTCCCGTTCGGTGAAGGTCGGGAGTTCACAGCAATCGTCATGCCACTTCCGCCCGTGAGGAATCCATGACCAGAATGCGCAACAAAGACGAAAAAGACATTGACAGCGGCACGCTGTTATGGGACATAAGGAGAACATCGCGACGGAAAAGGTATCAAGTCGGCTAGCCGACCGGAGGTAGGGCATACTTCCGAAACGACCCCCGATACCGCCCCGATACCATTTCCCTCCGACCGGAACGACCCTCGCAATCCTACTGAGCTGCCGTACTCGTCGAGACGGTTCCCGTCATGGTTCGGCTCTGCGGAAACGTGACCGTGGCGCGCGTGCCTTCTCCCGGTGCGCTCGTCAGATCGAAGCGCGCGCCATGCAGGTCCGACAATGCATCGACGATCGACAGGCCGAGGCCGGTTCCCGGCACCGCCGCCGTCTCGTGCACCTTCCCCCGGGTGAAGGGCGCGCGAATCTTCGTCAGTTCCTCCGCGCTGATCCCGGGTCCGTTATCCTCGACGGTCACGCCGACCGCGCCGTGGTCGTCGGTGTGGTAGCGGATGGCGACCCGCCCCCCGTCCTGGGTATAGCGCACCGCGTTCGTGGTCAGGTTCAGCAGTATCTGGCGTATCGCGCGCCGGTCCGCCCACAGCATCACGGGGTCGCCGCCCCCCTCGACCGCGACCTCGATCCCCTTGTCCGAAGGCATCGTCCCCAGCATCGTCTGCGAGGCCCTGATCGCCTCGCCGATATCGACCCCTTCCTCGTCCAGCAACCACGCCCCCGCCTCGATGCGGGACAGATCCAGCAGATCGTTGATGATCGAGAGCAGATGAATGCCGCTATCATGAATATAGCCCAGATACTCCCGGTCCCGCTCCCGGCCCGCGCCGCTCATCCGCCGCCGGGTCACCTCCGCGAACCCGATGATGGCATTCAGCGGCGTCCTCAGTTCGTGGCTCATATTGGCCAGGAACCGGCTTTTCGTCCGGGTCGCCTCCTGCGCTTCCTTGCGCGCGGCGATTTCCGTGCGGTGCGACCGGCGGATGCGCAGCACCATCGCGTTGAAGGCGGCCCGCAGGTCGTTGATCTCCGTCAGGCGCGAACCGGCCCCCGTGGGCGGGATCAGCGCATCGCCGTCCCCGCTGCCCAGCCGCTCCGCCGCCAGCCGGATACGCTGGATCGGCGCGATCAGGATATGCGCCGCCAGCATCGACAGCAGGGCCGCGACGGCCAGCGCGATGACCAGCACCTTGGCCGTCCCGCGCTTGATCTCGGTAATGAAGAACGTCATCTCCCGTTCCGGCTGGTTCACCAGAATCCCCCATCCCGGCCCCTTGACCGAGCGGTAGGCGCTGACCACCTTCGCGTTCATCGCATCGGAGTGAAAACTACCGACCCCCTGCTTGCCGGCCATCAGGGCCTGCACCACGCTCACGCCCGACATGTCCTTGGGCGGCGTTTCCCACGCAGGATCGGGATGGGACAGGACATGCCCCCGGTGGTCCACGATCGCCACATGCCCCGCCTCGCCGAAGGTGATCGTGCTCCCCAGTTCGCGGAAATACCCGGTATCGAGCGCCCCGACCGTGATCGACGATCCCGTCCGCCGCACCATCAGCAGCATCGGCTCTCCGCCCGGACCGAGCAGCACCCCGCTGAACCGGACCTGCCCCTCCACCGCCAGCGACCGCACCAGTTCCAGCCGCTCCGGCGGCGCGACCTCGGGGCAGGGCAGTCCCGGCAGGACCAACGACCCGAGCAATGCTCCTGTCGTCACGTCGAAATTGCAGATATGGTTGAAGCCGTAGGTCCGCAGCGCCGCCGTCCGGTCGCGCGTCGCGTCATCCCCCGGCGACTGCAAGTCGTCCGCCAGCATTCCGAAGCCCGTCTCGACATCGGCGTGATAGCGTTTCAGCGACATCGCCACGGCATTGGTATAGGCCACGTGGGTCCGGCTCGCGCGCTCTGTCTCCAGCGCGATGGCCACGCTTTGCGGCAACTCCCACGCCAACCACACCGGAATCGCGGCGACGGCAAGAAACGCCAAGGCAGCGGCGGTCTTGAGGGAGAGATGCCATTTCGTCACGGCGGTCCGTTATCCCCCTCTGGGCGGCGGGCCACGACCCGGTTTCCTGTTAACGAATTGCTACAGACCATTGGTACACGACGCAACGCAAAACCCCGTCGGGCGTATATCGATGGCGGCATATCCATTTTTCGGTTCCCATGACATATCGCAGAATTTCCAAGGCAACATGGCAGATCGTGCGCGAGGACTGGGTTTCCAGCCCCGACCCCGCCGCCGCCATCGCCGCGCGCCACGGTATCGGCATCTCGACCCTGTCCCACCGTGCCAGGGCGGAGGGCTGGCCCCCGCGCGGATCGGGCGCGAACGATCCCGCCCTGATCGCCCGCCGCCTCTACGCCGATATCACCGTCGAGTTGCGCGCCTCACTCGACGCCCTGCACCGGGCGGGAGCCGACGAGCCTGCGGCCACGGCCAACCAGCGCGCCACCCTCGTGCGCGCCCACCGCCGCGCCCTGATCGCCGTGCTCGACGCCCGCAAACCGCTTCCGAAGGGGGCGAAAGCCTCCCCCGCCGCCCCGCCGGACACTTCCTTCCCCGCCCTTGATCTCGTCACCGCCCGCGCGGACATCCTCGCCCGCCTTTCCCGGTTCGATGCCGTTCCGCCGGTTCCGCCCCCGTAATGCAATCCGTCCCTTCCTCCGTTCCGCCCCCCCCTGATGCCCGACCCCC
>ENA-ORXC01000672-ORXC01000672.1-marine-metagenome-genome-assembly--contig:-NODE-672-length-23031-cov-3.984883_pt1 | contig 23031 bp, 28 predicted proteins | sample MGYA00237865_ERZ511478 | MGnify/ENA metagenome assembly ERZ511478
CCTTCAATCGGTGGTAAAGCTTCGCTTCAAATTCCTTCTGACTTCTTTCAGGTAAATCTACTCTACCAAACACGGAGCCTCTGTGAGCAGCTAGACCTTCGAGATCAATCACTGGATATCCCTTCTTTTCTAAAGCAGTTAGAATTTCGGTCTTCGAAGTTCCAGTTAATCCTTCTAGAACAAGATATGGTGTTGATTGAGTCGAAAAATCCTCTAAGCCAGTTGTTACTTTCTGTCGATATGCTCGAATGCCACCTTCGACCTGAAGACTCGGTAATCCCATCATCTCAAAAATCGTAGCAAGACTTTTACTTCGCATTCCGCCTCTCCAGCAGTAAACAGCAAATTCTTGATGATTTGTTAATTCTTTTGCACGTTTATAAAACTCAGGGAGTAATGGCGAGACAATCGAAATCCCCAAATCTTTCGCTGCCTCTGTCCCTTTTTGCTTATAAGTAGTCCCCACCACTTCCCGTTCCTCATTCGAGAAAATCGGCAAGTTAACTGCTCCAGGAATATGGAACTTCTCAAATTCAGCAGGGGTTCTAACATCTAATAAAGGTATCTTTTTATTTAGAGCTTCATCTATCGATATTTTTTTCATAACAATCATCCTTCATCTCATTTCATAGTACAAGTATATCATCATCACTGATGTAAATTTAGTTAGACGGTTTATGTTACCTTCAGATGGGGAAAATTAGGAGAGAGGTGAATAAAATGGATACTACAACGTTATCAGAAGTTCGCAATACGCTAGCTGATTGGGTTGGTGGTCATATCATCATCGAAAAAAAAGAACAGGAAGATCTTGATAAGACAATTATGAAACTTGAAGACTTTGCCTTTCAACATCGCGGTGAAACCGTTGACGACTACACCGCTTCAACTCTCCTTCAGCTTAAAGGTGAAGGAAAGGTGATTTCGGATGAAGCTGCCGTACCACTTCCTCACTCTATTTTTGAAATACCACTTGGAGAACTAAACAATGTAAAAAAGCAGTCGGTTGAATTAGTCTTTCTCACCAACCGTGCCTCCTATCACATCAGCTATAACGCAAATTAAGGGACCAGAATTGGTTCCTTTTTTTATTGAAGAATTTCTTAACGGCATATCCCAAACTATTTCCTAATATGCTGAACATAGGTAGAGGCTACAGGAGGGATTGTGATGGAAAAGAAAGACATTACACCTGATCAAATCACACGTCAGTGGGCTATGTACGTTCATCTTTCTGCATTGTCTGGTTATTTAGTTCCCCTCGGACATATCATCGCTCCCATCATGATTTGGTCAATTAAGAAAGAAGGGAACTCGTTCATCGATGCCCAGGGTAAAGAGTCTCTAAACTTCCAAATTAGCATGACGCTGTATGCCGTTATCCTTGCTATTCTCACCTTTGTGATCATTGGATTATTTCTTCTCCCATTGCTTTTTATCGTTCACCTTACTTTCATCGTCATCGCCTCTGTGAAGGCGAATCAAGGTGAGTTTTACCGATATCCCATCACTATTCGGTTCGTATCTTGAATTTCTAACAATTTCAATCGTTCACACATAATTTAGCTATGTCCATGTTATAATGAAACTAAACTTATGATGTGGAGGGTCTGCTCTTGGCTACTAAGGAAAAAGAATGGAACCGTTTTACTGTATGGGCACTAGCCTTTATGGTTTGGATTGTGCCTATCGCATTTGTAATCGGTTTCTACATAATCTCTCAACCCCAATAAGGTGAACCGAACGTTCCTTAATGAACAGTAATTTTTCAACTCGACTAACCTCATCTCTAGGTAGGTTGAGGAAAATCAGCGTAAATGCGCTGATTTTTTTAATTCTCCTAGAAAGCAGGTTTTATTCTCCTTTATCGTGGGAAGTATTAATTATACACAGCTTAAAGGAGGATATAACCATGAAGGAATATACAGTAGCACCAAATAAAGATGTTACAGGTTGGTACGTTAAAATTGAGGACGTTGCTCCAACGGATCTTTACGATATGCGTTCAACTGCTATTGAAAAGGCGGAAGAACTTGCGAAAGGTGATTCCCCAAGTCGCCTACTAATTCTTAATGATCAGCACGAAGTTGAAGAAGAACGAACATTTTAATACATAAAACATCCCTTCGCAGAAGCGAAGGGATGTTTTATGCAAAGTTTTAGACCTTCATTAGCCATTGCTTAGTAAAAGACAAAAGAACGAAGGGAAATCCCTTCGTTCTTTTTCTTACCGATTTCTCAATTGTTATCGCTCTTCTTACCGCCCTTTTTGCCTATTTCTTCGTAAAATTCCTTATCTTGATTTTTGGACGTTTGTTCTCCGCCTTTTTGGCCTATTTCCTGATAAAACTCTTTATCGTGCTCTCTAGCTGTTTTCTTACCGCCTTTTTCACCTATTTCTTCAAAGAACTCTTTGTCATGTTCACGAGCCGTTTTGTTGCCACCTTTTTCGCCTATTTCTTGATAGAACTCTTGATCATGTTCCTTAGCTGTCTTTTCTCCACCTTTTTGTCCAATATCTTGATAAAAATCTTTGTTATGTTCTCTAGATGTTTTGTTTCCGCCTTTACGCCCTGCTTCTTCTCTACTCATTTTCTCATTACTGTTATTACTATTGTTAGCCATTTTTGAAACCTCCTCTAGTAATTTTGATAACCTTTGCTACACTAGTTGTATTCCACGCTATCCAATTGATAAACGACAAAATGGATTCTTTTTACATTTTTGATTCCTTCTTACTAAAAATAGGGAAATTGCTTTACATAAAAAACGCCCCCGTACAGGGACGTTTGTCTTTAAGAATAGTAAACATGTATTGGTTTTTCATATTTCTTAGAAATCTTTTCAAGAGATTTTTTTACGTTAATCAAATCATCTTTATCTATTCCACAACCAATTTTTATTTTGAATCCCTTTTCTTCAAATGGCTTTAATTCTTTAATCATATGTTCAAACGATTTTAACCACGCAGGGTAATTTGTTTGCAGACCAGCAGGTTTATACTGACCATAGAGATTTGCAATGATACGTTTATTATCTCGACTTAAAGCAAATGAACATTTCCCCAACTTCTTTTTTGGTGAAAATGGAAAGTCCTCATCTGCTTTCGCTGCTTCAGGATAAGTTTCTTTTACTGATTTTGCAATTCCAACGTCCATCGCATTAAAACAGTCACATTGATGCGCAATCACAGTACAGTCACTTTTAAGAAGGTTGCCTTTTTCTAAACGAATCATACATGCACTCTCCTTTTTTGAGAACCCTTTTGTATGATTATAATGAAAATTCTATTAATTTCAATAGGAATATTTTACTTCCTTCAGCATAAAATGATAAGTTTCGCGTTTTGGACTCTCTTTCACATAGGTAACTGCCTGGAAAATTGGTTTGCAATTATTATTGCGAAATATTTGCTGCATTGGTTTATTCTCAATGCCTGTACTGCCTATATAATAAGTAGCCCCTTTTTCTTGCAATAATGCTAATCCAAGTTGATGTAAAGGCGTTCCAAGTCCTTTACCACGCCATTCTGGTAAAATGCCCATATAAAACAGCCTTCCCTCTTCATTTGTACCAGGTTCAATAATAGGAATCACCATGCCTAATGGCTTGTCATCCCAATAGACACTAAAACAGCTTGTTTTGTACTGCTTTCCAATCTCCTGCTTCATCGCCTCATATTGAACGTGAATAGAATGCTTAGAGGGTGAATTGAGCGATCCCTTCGAACATAACTCCCACATCGAAAGAAAAGCATCGATTCTCGACCCTCCGACCTGTTCATACGTAATACTACGATTATAATTAGCAACCATTTTTTCCAATTGAAATTTTTTATAGTATTCGATCGTTGTAGACTGTAAAAAATAATATTTTTTTTCTAAAAGCTGGCTTCCTTTTGTAAAAAAACGATCCAGCGTAATTGAAACTTGGTTTACTTCATTGGATTTTAAAGCACTATCCAATCGATCCAACAATGATTCAATGACCTCTTCTTCTTTCAATTTTTCAATTCCCTCTAACGAAAGATAGAAAGGTCGGCCATCAAGTAATTTCACACCTGCTTTGAGTTCACTCTCTTTCAATGAAAATGACATTTTCACCCCTGATTGTTTTGCATATATACTTCTTCATAAGGCTGGACGACCACAAAACCGTCTCCTTCGAATCTCATTTGAACAGACTCACCGCTCCCTCTACCAAAAAAAGACTTTAAGGAAATATCTGTTTGAAAATCCGGCTGCAATTGGCCAGACCAGGCTACAGTTGCATTTGGATCGGTAATGACTGGTTTCCCTGGTGAAACTCGAATTGTAAGAGGTTCATAATGGCTTGTAATTGCGACCATTCCTGGGCCCTGACAGGTAACATTAAATAATCCACCAGCCATCATTCCTGTTATCCGTTTCATCATTTTGATATCCCACTGGATTCCATCTTCAAATGCAAGAAGATCATTCCCATTTACACTGATTGATTCTCCGTTTTGCAAATGAAGAATGGATATCTTCTTCCCTGCATCGGCAAGATAGAGCTTCCCATTTCCTTCTGCTTTCATCAAAGAAGCGCCTTCACCTGTGAGTGCTTTTTTGAACATTTTCCCTAGACCGTGTTCAAGAATTCCTTCTCTTTCGAACTTAATTTGACCATTGTAAGTAATCATTGCGCCCGCTTTTGCCCAAACTCTTCCTGATAAGTTCACTTCTAGCATACGTTGTGTTTCTAGTTCAAAAAAGCCTTCTCCCTTATCCTTTTGTTCTGTAGACTTTACAAATTCCTCGATCGAATAACGATTCATTTTTCATCTCTCCTTCCAGTTATTGATTACGTTTCAAAGTATACAAGCGTTTCAATTTTCTGCAAAACGTTTTCATAACAATTTGTTTGCGTATAGCATGTTAAGGGTAAGAGAATATTAACTAATGGTCTATATGGGAGGTTATGAAATGGTTATTGTCTACATTAGCATCGGCATTGTTGTTCTTTCTATTATTTATTTAGGATACATAGCAGTTAAGAATATGAAAGAAACAAAAAAATCATTAACGGATTTATCAGAAACAGCAGCTAGGTTTCAAGAAAAAGTTGATCAAATTAATGAGGAAACAACTAAGCTAACGACAACGGCAGCATCAATTTCTGAAGGTATTCAGACTAAGAAAGAGACCGTTCAAGGCGTTATTCAAACAGCTAAATCCTCACCAGAACCCTTTAAAAATCTTGTGTCATCCATTAAGAATACGCCCAATCCGCAGCGTGAAACAAGAGATTCACAATTAGTTGAAGTAGGTGATCAGCTTATTGATTTATGGGGTAGATACCGCGTGAAGCGTAAATCCAAACACGCTGAGTAAGGGCTATGCCCTTACTTTTTTTGTTCAAATTCAAACGAGGTGGGCTAGATTATGAAACAAGCAAGACAAATACTATTCTTTCTTCTTATGACAACATCCCTTTCAATTATTCTGTTCACTTCTTTAGAGCCTATCTGGAAATGGGGAGCAGGCTTTCTTTATGCCGCTATTTTACTATCTATTTTATACGTTCTATTACTTGAGGGAAGATCTCCTTATAAATCGCTATTATGGATCTACGTATTGATCTTCTTCCCTATCGTCGGGTATGTTTTCTTTTTATTTTCTGGTCAACTCGAAGTAAAAGGGCATTTATTTAAAGAAAAGCGAACCAATGGACTGGAGTTTTTTCAGAAGTACGTTAATTTTCCTGCTTCTGAACAGTGGCACGATCTAAGTGAGCGAAATCAAAATTTTTCCAATCTCATTGCTACAATGGTCGCAAGTCCCATTAGTTTGCGATCTTCCACAAAACTTTTGCTAAATGGGAGAGAAACGTTTACCGCCATTAAAGACGAAATTGAAAAAGCCGAAACGTATATACACATGGAATATTACACGTTCCGATCAGATGAGCTAGGACTATCAATCATTGATTTACTTATCAAAAAAGCGAAGCAAGGTGTTGAAGTTCGTGTCCTATATGATTCAATTGGGAGTCACAACCTTTCCCGAGCTTCAAAAACAGCACTAAGGGACGCTGGTGCAAGTGTTCAACAATTTCTACCAATTAAATACGGGTTCGTGAATCAAACCGTTAATTTCCGAAACCATCGTAAAATCATTGTCATTGATGGGAAAGCCGGGTTTGTAGGTGGACTAAATATCGGTGATGAGTATGCTGGAGATATGAATTCAATGCCCTTCTGGCGTGACACTCACCTCCTTGTTAAGGGAGAGGTCCTTTCTGCTCTTCATGGCGTTTTCCTAATGGACTGGTCGTATATGTCTGGAGAAGAATTGCTTTCAAGAAAATACCTTGATACTTATGATGTTGAAGGAGATGGAGCAGCACAGCTGGTTGCAAGTGGACCTGACACGAAAAGAGGTGCTATGTCTGATTTGTATTTCAGCTTAATCACTTCAGCTAGAAAGCGAGTCTGGATTGCAACTCCTTACTTTGTTCCGAATAAAGCCATTCGAACTGCACTAGCCATGGCTTCTATGAGAGGCATCGAAGTCAGACTCATTGTTCCTGAAATAAGTGACGGTTTTCTCACTCAATATGGAACAAGGTCTTACTTTTCAGAGCTTCTTGATTATGGGGTCGAAATTTATATGTATCAAAAAGGATTTTTGCATCAAAAAATTATGATTGTCGATGATGATCTTGCTACAATCGGTACGGCTAATATGGATATGCGCTCTCTAAATTTAAATTTTGAAGTAAACATGTTCTTATTTCAATCAAGTACAATTCATGACTTAATTGAAGCCTATCAAAATGACCTAACCGATTCGGTAAGGGTAACAAAAGATTCATACAGTAAACGCGGACTTAAACACCGCACAAAAGAATCTTTCGCAAGACTGTTCTCTCCAGTGTTGTAATGTAAATTTAAGGATGAGACGTTCTCTCATCCTTTAGTTCATCTAAGCTGTGTACCATTCTTTTATTAGGATTGAGTACATAATCAAATCCATATACTCTCCTCCTGCATACACATAATCCCTCAAAACACCTTCTTCACGAAATCCTAGATTTTGCACCAGCTTTCTCGAAGATTCGTTATTTGGATGAATTAATGCTCCAATTCGGTGAATATTCATTTGTTGAAAGGCGAACGGAATCATGGCTGTAAGTGCTTCAGACATGTATCCATTGCCTTCTTTTTCTTGATTTAATTCATATCCCATTTCTATGCGATTCACCCGTTTTGCCCAGTTATGAACGCCACAGGTCCCAATTAATTCTCCAGTCTCTTTTAACTCAATTCCAAAACGGATAGCCTGTTTTTTTTCAAATCCTTGTTTGAAACTCATTAACATTCCTTCAATTTCTTCAATCCCTGTCATTTTTTCGCTACCATAGTACCTCATTGTGTGCGGATTTGAAAATATAGATAGGAGAACAGGAGCATCTGATTCTCTTAATTCTCTTAATCGTAATCGCTTTGTTGATAACTCTGGGAATTTTTCCACTTCGCTCACTCCTATTGATTCTAATTTTCATACTTTTCAAACACTCCCTTATGAAAAAAATGCTTAAAGAATGGATAACCATTCTTTAAGCAAACAGGGGGTAAAACATCTTGTTAAAAAGGGGTCTCTCTTATAACGACTAAGCCGCCATAAAAGTTTCAATATTCTACAAATGATTTCCAACAAAGCTTTTGAATGTTAAAATCGATCATAGTATTCCTTACTCAAATTACGAGGAGTGGCGACAATAATGAAAAAAATATATCTCGTCAGACACTGCCAGGCAACAGGCCAAGAACCAAGTGCTTCATTAACAAAAGAAGGACGTAACCAGGCTACAAAGCTAGCTCAAACTCTTGGATCTATCCCGTTTGATAAATTGTATAGTTCTCCTTTTAGACGTGCCGTCCAGTCGATAGAGCCACTTGCACTTCAATTAGATAAAGCGATTACGTTGGATGATCGACTAGAGGAAAGAACGTTATCTGGAAACCCAATTGACAATTGGTTAGAAGAATTAGAGAAAACTTTCAGAGACCTTTCTTATATCGTTCCAGGTGGCGAATCAAGTCAGAAAGCTACGTCAAGAGGCATTGCTGCGATAAGTGAAGCTATTTATCACACAAAAGAATATGCCGTCCTGATGACTCATGGAAACCTATTAACCTTAATGCTACATCACTTCGATCCAACATACGATTTCAAGACTTGGAAAGCTCTTAGAAATCCTGAAATTTACTGTCTACATTTTCAAAATGGTGAAATATTCTCTATTGAAAATGTAACATTAATAGAGGATACTCCCTAATGGCTGGACGCTATTCTCGCTTTCATTGCTGTGCTACATGTATTCATTTCGAAGTTATAAAAAGTGCAAGAACAACTTATCGCTGTGGAAGACTGGTGTTTGAAACGAAGCCTACTTATCAGTTTAATTGCTGGGAACCAAAAGAGATTGTCAAAAAGAGAATAGAAAAAGAAAACATTTCGAGGGCTGATAATAACCTATAAATAAGCTGTAATAGAACACTTCATATCGTTCAGCATATGCCTTGAATCTTTCTCTTCTTGAATGTCTTCTAGCTAGAAGACATTCAAGAAGAGGTACCTGACATAGCCATCTCTTCCTTCCATTTATTGATTAGCTCTTGTGGTACATCCCAACTAATCCACGAAACCATAATTTTCACATCTTGATTCTCGACAATCCAATATTCATATCTTTTCTCGGAGAAATTCTCAATGATGCCCGTCCGGTCTACCTTCATCTATTGATCCTCCTTTACTTGACTTTACTTCCTGTATACCCTAAAAACAGTGTACTTAATTCTCTTTTGCTCTTCTCCACTTTCATTATATGTATGAAACATCCCCATATCTTCACATACTAACCCTAATCTTTCTATTTGGAGGCAAAGGGGACATGGAGCATAATAAGTTTAAACGAATCCAATCAAGCTTCTGGTTTATCCCAACATTCTATGGGGTAGGGGCATTTCTTGCTGCCATTTTAACTCTGGTAATTGATCGTACAGTTATTCAAGGGCAGCCTGTCGTTCTTCCCTATTTTTTCTTTGCCACCTATGACACAAGTGTTACGATCTTAAGCACGCTTGTTTCCTCCATGTTAACAATGACCACCATTACGTTTTCAACCATAATGGTTGTTCTTACAACGTACCTATCTAACTTCTCACCAAGAACCCTACAAAACTTCATCACAGATCGCATTACAAAAAGAGTACTTGGTATTTTCGTTGGAGGCATTATTTATTTTATTATACTTCTTCTTTTAATTGAACAAAGCAGTCAAGATAATGTCGTCTATCTTTCACCCGTTTTCGCCGTTATTTATGCCATCGTCTGTGTAGCCTATTTTGTATTCTTTATCCATCACGTTTCAAATTGGATACTTGTCGGCAATTTAATTCACCACATTACAATGAACACATTGACCACAATTGATCGTACTTTCCTAGACTTTGAAGAAGCTAATCAAGGTAACCTTGCTTCGTGGGACTCCTGGGAATTAGATGAGATTAAGATGAAAAAACCGATTTCAATCCGCTCAACAAAATCAGGGTATTTACAAAATATCGATTTACCTGATTTAATTTCAACTGCTACAAAACTTGATTTTATCATTCGACTTGAACGTGATATTGGAGAGTATGTTGATGAAGGAACAGTCATTTTTTCCTACTGGTCTTCTTCAGATCAGAATCCCAATCAACAGGTTCTACTTAACACACTCTCTCTTGGAACAGAACGAACGACCGATCAAGATATTGAATATGGCATCCAAAAGCTTGTTGAAATAGCCTTAAGAGCAATTTCACCTGGAATAAATGACCCAAACACAGCCATTAACTGCATTAACCGATTAGGAAGAGTATTATCACGCCTTGGGCAAAAACACATCCCTCATCCTCTCTACCATGATGCCAAAAAGAACTTAAGGGTAATTACAAGGCCAATCACATATGATACGTACCTTTATAAAAGCTTCTATCAGATCAGACATTATGCGAAGGAAGATGTATCCGTTCTAGGATCGATTCTACACTCGTTAGTGTTAGCTGCTGATGGAAACAAACACGATACGCACGAAACCATCTGGGAGTTTGGCCAATTCGTTATTAGAGGATTTGATCCTAAAGTTCTCGATAAGTTTGATCATCGCTATATTAATGAAAAACTCGAAAGACTAGCAAAGGCGACAGGTTTTCAAGATGCTTATCAGCCGATATCACACAAATAGCTTCCATTTTCGCAATAAGAAAAACGGTCTCATTTTCCGAGACCGTTTTTTCATTTTACTTGATCAAGCCATCCTTCCATGTCTTTTAACGTCAACGGACCTACTCGTTTCTGCCGAATAACTCCTTCACGATCAATCATGAATGACGTTGGCATTGAAATAACTTGATAAACATTCTCCCCAACTTTGCCTTCTCGATCCATAAGAATCGGGAATGTTAAGTTATGTGATTCCACAAATTTGGGAATGGCTTCCTTATTGGGTTCAAACTTAGTGAAATTCACGGATAATACCGCTACTTCTTCCCCATATTCATCTGAAAATTGTTGAATATCAGGCATTTCTTCTTCACATGGTGGACACCAGGTTGCCCAGAAGTTCAAGAAAACAGGTTGTCCTTCATAATCTGAAAGGCCGACTTCTTTGCCTTCCATCGTTTCAAGGGTAAAATCTGCCGCCTGATCACCAACCTCAGTACCAACACTTCGATCAGCAATCACAGTATTATAGATACCCCATCCAAGTGCAACCGCAAGCACAATCAACACAAACTTCTTAATCATTTTCATCCTGGCTTTTTTATTCATCCGTTACTCCAATGAAAAGCGATCATCACGAATAAAAACCACTTCTCGCTCAACCGCTTCCTGTTTTGAGGCTAGAACTAGACCAAGCGGCGTGTCTGTTTCTTTGTCATTCACGATTGTAAATGATAAAGAAAGCTTGCTTGCTTCCTTAATATATTTTGAAAGCATTGAATAGGATAAGTCCCCATTTAAATAAAGAATTCCATTACGAACTCTTCTCATTTCTTCTTTCACTTCTTTATAAACATTATTTTGCGCAACTTGTCTTTTCGTAAGGGCAATATAAACTCGCTCTCTAAATGTTGATAAGAACAAGGCTTTTTCGGCTGGCTTTAATTCTGGTGTTCCATATATGCCAGCATCAAGTACTTTTTTAATTTCTTCGTTCACGTTTGTCACCTCATCATCATTAATCTAACAATATGAATAAAGCACGATCTCTTACTCTAATTTGCTACTCACTATTCATCCTATACTATCTTTCCTTTTTCTTAAAGTGAAGGTTCTGTTACGGTAAGAGCACTTCAAAACAGGATACCCTACAAGTTGTTGATTATTCATACAAAAAAAGACGCCCCTTAGTCATTGGGAGCGTCCTTTTCGTATTCATTTAACATAATTAGTCGTTCCATCATCGTAGGATGACCATATTTAAAGTATTTTACGATAAATGGCGGATTCACTTCATTTAAGCTGTTTACAGTCAACGTTTGAAAAGACCCAATTGCGGCATCAACATCATGAGTCATTTCGATAGCATACGCATCTGCTTTCATTTCGGCGTTACGAGAAATCGCTAGCTCAACAGGACTAGCAACGAAAGACATAAGTGAAAAAAGCAGGAATAATGCTGGTAAGGATGCAAGATCTGATGCTGAGGTAATTCCCCATGCATCACCCCATTTTCGAATCATCGCTCCTAGAAGCCTGTATGCGAGATACAATCCCATAAAGCTCGTAACGAGTGCACCAACTAAATTTCCATATAAATGATTCATCACATAATGACCCATTTCATGAGCCATAATAAACAGCACTTCATCATCATCTAGCTTATTCAGAGTGGTATCCCAAAGAACAATTCTTAAATTTGAACCAATACCAGATACATAGGCATTCATTGCGTTTGTTTTCTCTGACATGTTTACTTCAAATACTCGATCAGCTGGAATGTCAGCACTATCCGCCATTGTAAGAATTTCTTCTTCTAGTGCTTTATCTGTTAGGGAAGTAAAATCATTATATAAAGGATCTATGACAACTGGTTGAATGTACATCATAAAGGCAAGGTACGGAATCATTAGCCCCCAAGCCATCAGCCACCACTTTTTATTATACCGTTTCATTAACGCATAAAGGACACCGATAACAAGGGATGTCAATAGAATGTCAATCCAAAAGGAAATCATTTCATCTTTCATCCACCCAGAGAACGATTGAGTGTTAATGCCATATTTAACTGAAAGTGATCTCGCCCAATAATGCAAAGGAAATGTGAGCAACCATGTAAACGTCGTAAGTAGAAGCAAATAAAGAGGAACCACAACGACACTTTTTCTAGAAACCCCTTCACTAAATTGCTTAAACAGCTTTGATAAGCCAAATCCAAGAACGGCTAAATAAACTAACCATTCATAGGGGATTGCGATAAAAGATAAAAAGCTTCTGTAACGCGAATACTCCTCTGATAGTTCTAACTGCCTGTCTGTCATGAAGGTTGCTGGATCTGCCGCTGTCCCTCGATACGCCTCAGGCACCCCGAAATCCGCCCAATTAAATAAATAGAGCCCCAGAATCAGGGCATAAATAGAGAATCCTAGAATGACCCATGTTATACGTTTCTTCATCTTCATTCTCCTCCCGATACGACCTCTATATAATTAGTACGAGCAAAACATTTTTTTAGAACAGGCCAATCACGGTCTCTCCTAATATGTTCTACAAAATCACTTCAAACCTTTCAAAAAATTAGCATGTGAAATCCAATCAATTCCCTCAAAAAAAGCCGGCAGATCCTCTGCCGGCTTCCTAACACATTTTATTAGCTTTCCACATAAACATTTGTCCGATCGTAACTGTGATCAAACCGATTGAGGATACCACATACTGGGCATTCTGCAAGAACATGAAGTTCAACAATTGGTGCCTGACTGCTTTTTGTCGTGATTCCCGTTGCTTCAACCCGATCATTTGCATGAACGTCTTCCTTAGCAATCGGAATAAACCACGTATACTCTGTTTCACACATCCGACATGTTGCTTTTTCTTCAATTTCTGTTGGTTTCATCATTGTCTTTTCCAGCTCCTTTAGCAGAGTATTTCAAAGACTGCGCGAACAAGGGTCCGGAAAACCTCCTTCAAACTGGGAATCCCTTCCTATAAAAAGCAGTTCCCGTTGTCAAAAAAGTTAAACATCTTCTGGACTTCTCTTAACTAGAAAGAAGATCTTCGTCCATTAATTTATAAATAGCATGCGCAACGCCGTCATGTTCGTTGCTTTTCGTGACAAACGAAACTTGTTGTTTTAATTTCTCATCGGCATTTCCCATCGCGATGGAATAGGATGCTTTTTTAAACATGGAAATGTCATTATAATTATCTCCAATTGCAGCCGTTTGCTTCATATCTAGTCCAGTTTGTGCAACAAACGTCTCAAGAGCTAGTCCCTTTTGTGCATTCTCGTGATTGATTTCTAGGTTTTCTTTACCTGAAGAGGTAACTACTGTCTTCTGAACGCTCTCTGCTGAAGATGCCGCTCGTTCCAATCGCTCTTCATCAAAAGAGAAGCTAAGGAATTTATAGACATGGAGGCTCTCATTTGCTAATAATTCATCGAAATTATTAACCGCTTTAAGTGACAAGCTCTCGAACTGACGCTTAGCGCCAACATGCAATTCTTCTTCAGTTAAATTAGGATTTGAACTTTTCATCATATCGATGATTAAGTCAATCGTACCCTCATAGTCGTGAGTGAAGACACCTTTGTTTGTAAAGAGCTGATAATAAATACCTTCACCATCAAGAATTTCTTTTATCGACTGAACTTGCTGATCACCAAGGTAAATGGCGTGTAAAATGTCTCCTTCGACTGAACGAATTTCAGCACCGTTATAGCAAATGATCGGGAGCTCTAAACCAGTACCTTCAAGTGGCTTTATCGCTCCATCATAAGCTCTACCAGTGTTAAGCACTACCGTTATACCTTGACTCTGTGCCTCTCGAATAACATTTACATTCTCAAAACTAACGGTTTGTTCATTAGTTAAAAGCGTCCCATCCATATCAATTGAAATACATCTCATAAGGGCAACATCCTTTTCTATTTGGTCCTGTCATTGTTGCAAAGTTCTTGAATAGTATAGCAAAATTTTAGTGCACATAAAAAAACAAAGAAAAAAGAGCTTTCAAAAAAGCTCTTTTCAACACGTTATCTTTTATTGTGGAAGAAAAAGTCAATGAATGAGGAGATCACTTCGACAGATTGGAACCAAACGAGTGACACAGCGGTCATTGAGAAAAAACCAACCATCAAAATACGAAACAAATGCATGTTTCATTCCTCCTCTTCAGAACACAATATTTAGTTTTACTTAGGTTATATCACAAAAATCAGAAAATATAAATCATTTAATTTTTGATTATGTTAAATAAAATAGGCATACGTACTTAACACAGCTACTGCAAACATGACGACAACGATTAAGTTTGCCCCAAGGTATGCAGCAAAGATTGCCGCCACAGCTCCAATAACACCAAATAGAAAATCATCATGGATCGAAAGGATACCAGGAAAGATGAGCGCCCCTAGAATAGCGAAGGGAACGTTCTTTAGTACGTTTTGAACAACAGATGGTATTTTATCTGAGTTAAAAAAAACGAGTGGAACCATTCTTGGAATATACGTCACAATAGCGAGACCTATAATTAGCCAGATCATCGTGTTACTCATTTTTATCCTCCTCCATCATCCACTCAACAATTATGGAAGACAACAAAGTCGCAAGCACAATCGCCCAGCCAGTTGAAAACTGAGCGAACGTAAGGAAACTATTAAATAAAGCAGCAAGGGCCGCGAGAAAAAGCACTTTCCGACTTTTTTTAGCAGAGGGAATAAGCAGCCCGATAAACATTGCATAAAGCGCAACGCTCATTCCTTGCTGAACCACACCTGGGAGCGTAGCACCAGCTATGTAACCTCCCCCTGTAAAAAGAACCCAGCTGGAATAAGAGATCAAACATAAACCAAACATATATCCAGTCGTGAGTCTACCTGCTTTCGTTGCTGAAACCGTAAACGTTTCATCTGTAATACCAAAGGCATAGACTGCTTTTTTCCATGGTGTATCTTCTTCCACTTTCTCATTAATAGAGGCACTCATTAAAAGATGTCGAATATTAACGATAAAGATTGTAAAAATAATTTCAAATGCACCTGTGCCAATCGCGATTAAGCTTAACGTAATGTACTGAGCAGCCCCAGCAAAGACGAGGACGCTCATAAGAACAGCTTCATAAAGTGTAAGTCCTGTCGTTCTTGCTAGTAAACCAAAAGTAAGGGCAACTGGCATATACCCGACAGCAATGCTTATTCCTGCCTTTAATCCCTCTCCAAACTCTGAATCGTTTGCTACGCTTGCCTCCATCATATCCCTCCTGTTGCTCTCATTTGTTTAATATATTAAACTTATTGTATGTTATATTAAACGAATTTTCAATAAATGATCTCCATCAAACAGCTAAAGAAGGAGTATGTAATGGAAAACCAATCGTTAACGCAACAAATCGGTCAGAAATTAAAAAAACTTCGTCTTGAAAATAGATTAAGTCTCGATCAATTATCAGAGCGATGTTCTGTTAGTAAGCCAATGCTTGCACAGATTGAGCGAGGAGCTTCGAATCCTACCGTTAACACGTTATGGAAAATCGCTAACGGACTGGGCGTATCTTTCACAGCATTCATTGATGAAGAACAGCCCGTAATCAAAAAAGTAAACAGATTTGAAATAGAGCCCCTAATAGAAGAAGGCGGAAAAATGAAAGTCGTTCCCCTCTTCCCTATGGAACCTGGAAAATCATTTGAAACTTTTTATATTGAACTTGCCCCGGGCTGTAACTATCATTCAAATCCTCACCCTGAGGGCGTAGAAGAATATGTGTTTATTGAAGAAGGGAGTATGAGCCTTGAAGTTGATACACAAAAATTTATCATCTCACATGGAGAAAGTTTAAGATTCACAGCAAATTACGCCCACTATTATCGAAATACTTCTGATCAACCATGTAAAGCCACGATGATCATTCATTATCCCTCTCCTTTCCGCTGATCAGCAAAAGAATAGCTGGAAAGGAGAGACCAATTCAATAGAAGGAGCGCTCCATTCGGAGCGCTCCTTCTATTGAATTACCTTTGTTTTCACCTTGCTCTCTACTGTCCTTTCAACTGCATCTGTCCATGCTTCTCCATAACCCGGATGTGGTGTGTAAGGATAGATGAAATCTTCATCCCTCGCACCCATTTCAATAGCAAGCGCTGCTTTTTCAATGAGTTCTACTGCACCTGCTCCTATGGCATGAAACCCTAACAGTACATGACTTTCTCGATCACGATGGATCACAACCTTTCCTTCTGTGTTTCCAGTGATCATCGCATAACCGTTTTCGCGCATTGAAGAGCTTGCAGTTATTACTTCATACCCTGCTTCTATCGCTTCTTTTTCCGTGAATCCGACAGATGACATCGGAGTTTGGGTATGAATCACCTTTGGAAGGCATTCAAGGGAGTAAGCGGATTTTCTACCGCAACAATGATCAGCCGCAGTCTTTCCCTGTTTGATTCCTTTCACTGCTGAGAATGGTCCTTCTGTTATATCCCCACAAGCATAGACGTTCTCTCTTGACGTTTCACACCCTTCAGAAATGGAGATACCCCAATCATCCTGGACATCGATTCCTGCTTGATCCAATCCTAAGGATTCACCATTGCCTTTGCGTCCAATCGAATAGGCGATCAACTTCGTATTAACTTCTACGGATTCTCCTCTTACATTACGAAAAACTAATGCCAAATCAACTTCTTTCGCCTTGCAGTTTGATACTCCTGTGAACAACGATACTTTTTGCTTTTTAAACTGTCGCTTCGATTCTCGTCGAATGCTTTCATCCCAATCGAGAAGGATATCCTCTTGATCTGTTACAATCGTTACCTCAACTCCCAGTGCACGAAACGTACTCGCTGCCTCAATAGTAAGATAATCTGCTCCAAAAAGGATGATGTGACTGGGGAGTGATGACAACGTATAGAGCTGCTCTAAAGGTACAATGTTGGGGTGATCGATTGTGAGAAAGGTTGGAGTGCTAGGTCTGCTACCAGTTGCAATAATCGCATGGTTAAATGACCACACTTCAAATTTCTCTCCTTGTTCAACACCGATCCGTTCCTGTGATAGAAAAGATGCCTGTCCCTTCACACATTCGATATTATTTGACTTAAATCGATCCTGAAGCCCTTTTTCCATCCTATTAATCAAATGTGTTTTATCCTCTTGCCATTGCGCCATGCTAAATGTGGGAGTCATCGTTACACCTGGCGTCTTCTCCCATAGTTTTCTTGCAGCGGTTGCAAGTAATTTTGAAGGAATACATCCTTTATGGAGACATTCTCCTCCTAAATGAAATCGATCAATTAGCGTAACGTCTCTCCCATTCTTAGCTGCACGAAGAGCCGCTTCATAGCCGGCTGGACCTGCTCCAATTATGACAACGTCTTTTTCATGTATAATTTCACCTACCACCATTAGACAAGCTCCATCAAAAGCAATGATGGTTGTTCGATTAATTCAATAAAGCGATTCGTAAAGCGCATAGATGTACCTCCATCTGCAATCCGGTGATCAAATGTCATAGAAATTGACATAATCGATCGGATGATAATTTCATCATTCTCTGTCACAACCGGCATTTTCTTCGTTTTATGGAAAGCTAGAAGGGCAACTTGTGGGTAATTAATAATCGGCGTTGCACCGGTACTGCCAAGTGGTCCTGCATTACTAATTGTAAATGTACTCTCGCTAAGGTTTTTGCTTGTGAGTTCATTATTCATTGCTGCATGGTGTAGATTTTTCATTTTGTTATGAATTTCGATGATGGAGTGTTTATCACAATGATGGATAACCGGAACGATCAATCCTTCTTCCGTATCAGTAGCTAAACCAATATGAAGATCAGGCTTCAAGTAAATTAGACCTTCGTCTTCTTTCAATTCCGAATTAAAAATAGGGAACTCCTTTAACGCCACACATACCGCCTTAATATAAAAAGCAGCAACGGATATAGATTGACCATTTTTTTCTTTCATTGTCTTTTTCATTTCTAAGATGTTCGTTACATCAACTTCGTCAAAATGAGTCACATGAGGAATCGTTAAAGTGGATTTTTTCATTTTCGCTGAAATTTGTTTCCGTCTTGTTGAAAACGGAATCGTTCGTTCATTTGCTTCTTTCTCTATTGCTTTCTCTGTTTCTTTTTCTTCGGGCTTTTGAGTTGTCGCAAGATGCCTAAAAACATCTTCATCAGTAATTCGCCCTGCTGGCCCTGTCCCTTTAACTTCCTCAATATCGACATTATTTTCGCGCGCAATTTTTCTCGTAAAAGGGGCCGCTAAAATTCTTTTCTTTCGGTTTGGAAGCAGTGTTTGCTCGGCGTGCTGTGAAATTGGAGAAATCGTTAACAGCGTCCCTCCTACTTCAATAACTTCACCTGCTTCTACATAAATCGTTTCTACTTTTCCTGCAAAAGGAGACGGGAGCTCCGCCGTCACTTTATCGGTCTGTACTTCGACTAATGGCTGATCAACTAGCACATGATCGCCAGGCTTAACTAGAAGCTGCACGATTTCGCCTTCTGACATTCCTTCTCCAATGTCATGCAATTTCACATCCATCATTCAACCTCCCTTCAGAAGCGAACTGTCTCTTCAATCGCTCGCAAAACTTTGTTAGCATCCGGTAAATAATCATCTTCTAGCGTAAACAAAGGAACAGGCGCATCATAGCCCGTTACTTTTTTAATTGGAGACCTCATATAAAGAAACGAAGTATCATTAATGATTGAAATCACTTCACTACCCACTCCGCCAGAGGAAGGGGCTTCATGGATAATAACCGCTCTACCTGTTTTCTGCACCGATTCTGCGATCAGTTCTTTATCTAAAGGATAGAGAGAACGCAGATCGATAACATCACATTCTATTCCTTTAGCAGCGGCTTTCTCCGCTGCTTCTTCCGCAACTTTCACCATTGCTCCCCATGCAAAAAGGGACACATCCTCTCCATTACGCCGCCTATAACCTTTACCAAGCGGAATTGTATAACTTCCTGTAGGAACGTCACCTTTACCTGTCCGATACATTTTCATCGGCTCAAGAAACAGCACCGGATCAGGATCTTTAATACTACTAATTAATAGCCCCTTTGCATCATGTGGCGTTGAAGGAACGACTACCTTCAATCCAGGTATGTGAGTAAAGAGCGCTTCTGTACTATCACTATGAATTTCAGGGGCCCGTACACCTGCTCCATAAGGTACTCGAATCGTAAGTGGCACGGTATACCGACTTTGTGTTCGCGTTCGAATGCGCGTTGCATGAGTAATTAATTGATTAAAGCCTGGATAAATAAAGCCAAGAAACTGGATCTCCACAACAGGAGTAAATCCATTCATCGCAAGTCCAATTGATGTACCAATTAAACCTGATTCCGCAAGAGGTGTATCCATCACTCGCTCATCACCAAACAGTTCAAACAAGCCTTCAGTTGCTCTAAAAACTCCGCCGTTTCTTCCTACATCCTCTCCAAGAACAAGGACAGACTCATCTTCTTCAAGGACCACCTTTAGGGCTTCTGTAATCGCCTGCACCATCGTTAGCTTTTTCATATTGACCGCTATGCTCATTTTCCACTCTCCTTATGAAAAAAGCGCTCCTTTTGTTCTTGAACAGGCCAAACATCCGTGCCAAACACATGATCAAATATAAGTCCTTCATCCGATTTTTTTGTTTTTTCCATCTCATCGACGGCAAGTTGTAATCGTTTCTCAGACTTTTTCTTAAGCTCTTCCTCCCAATCAGCATCCCAGCTACCTTCAGCTTTCAGATACTTTTCAACTCGACTAATTGGATCATCCGTCTGCCTTCTCCGTTCACTTTCTCCCTGGTCACGATATTTCGATGGCTCATCTGTCGTCGTGTGAGCCCCATAGCGCCATGTAACCGCCTCAATCAACGTTGGACCTTCCCCTTTTCTCGCACGTTCGACTGCTTTTAGCGTTTCACTATAAACAGCAAAAACATCATTTCCATCCACTCTTACACCAGGCATGTCATAAGCGAGGGATTTTTGAGCAATGGTTTTTGTATTCATCTGTCGCTCGATCGGAACGCTAATGGCGTAGCCATTATTTTGATTAAAGAAAACCACTGGAATTTGGAACACACTCGCAAAATTTAATCCTTCGTGAAAATCCCCTTCCGATGTTGCACCGTCTCCAAAATATACAAGCGATACTCTGTCGCTTCCTTTTTTCTTCTCAGCCCAAGCTGTACCAGTCGCATGAAGAATTTGGGAAGCAATCGGAACGGATGGTGGAAAAATGTGTTTTCCTTCTGGAGGAACACACCCTTCAATACATCCTTTCCAGTAAAGAAAGATATTGACGAGTGAATGCCCAAAAGCTGCCGTTGCGGCATGATCACGATAAGTAGGAAACATCCAGTCACCATCTTCTAAAGCTAGAGCACTTCCAATTTGCGCGCCTTCTTGACCTTCAAACGGAGCATAGGTACCGATTCGACCCTGACGCTGGAGATTAACAGCTTTTCGATCAAACATACGAGAAAACATCATTTGTTCATAAAATCGTTTTGCATTCGCTACCGTAATGGATGGATTTTCTTCCAGTTGTTTACCTTCTCCATTGACTAATTGAATAAATGGGAATTGCTCAGTTACGTCCATTAAACTCCCCCTCTCATATTAATATTAAGAGCGAACAGACCATTTCCCTGGTTTCTTATGTGCAAAGAAGCTATTTCTCCGTTTTCGGCTTTCAATTCGCTGTTCACAAAAAAGATTCGCCGCTTTTATCGTTGAAAATGAGTGTGTCTCCGCCTGCTCAAAAATGGACAATAACGTATCGTAAATCGCCTTTGTTTTTTGAAGCACTCGTTTGGGGTTTGGTGAATACAACTCATCAGATACCTGGATTAAGCCCCCGCTATTTACAATATAGTCAGGCGCATAAAGAATACCGCGTTCATTGAGCTGATCGCCGTGCTCATTTGTTAAAAGCTGATTATTCGCAGAACCGACAATTGCTTGTACTTTAAGCTTATGGATGGTTTGATCATTAATGATCCCTCCAAGTGCACAGGGCACAAAAACATCGGCGTCTGCTTCGTAAATGTAATCCCCAGAAACGACCTTTACCCCCTGCTTGAGCTCAATCGCTCGTTGAATTAAACGATCTATAGCTGATTGATTAATATCTGAAACAATCAAATCTGCTCCTTTTTCAAGAAGCATTTCCGCGACTTTATAGCCTACCTTCCCAAGACCTTGAATCGCATATGTCCTGCCACCCAGTTCTTCTGAACCGAAAACAGTTTTATTCGTAGCTTGTATGCCGTAAAGAACGCCGTTAGCTGTTGGAATGGAGGAATCTCCACTTCCACCATATTCTTCTGGAACCCCTACAATACAGCTGCTTTCTCTTAATGAATGAACAAAATTATCAGGAGTTGTTCCCATATCTGTTCCTGTGTAAAATCGTCCATTCAAAGATTCTACAAATTGACCAAAAGCACGAAAAAGCTCAGGGGTCCGATCTATCAGCGGATCACCGATAATCACTGCCTTGCCACCTCCAAAATCCACATCAGCAGCTGCACATTTATACGTCATGCCTTTGGAAAGTCTTAAGACATCTTCAATGGCATCATCTACCGTTTCATAGGGACGCATTCGACAACCACCAAGCGCTGGTCCTAGCGTTGTGTTATGTATGGCGATTATGGCTTTTAAACCTGTATCAGCATCATTACAAAATAATAATTGCTCATGCTCTTCTATGCGATCAAACACGATTTTCACCCCTTTATGAAATCGCTTACATTTTAGCGTTTTCTAATTTCTCGTCGATCACCTTTTTAGGGAGGATAAACTGAATCACTTTTCCTGTCCCAATAAGCTCTCTTCCTTTTTTAACATCTATTCTGCTAATAACCGATTTGTGTGTAAGTGTAATTATAACGGCTCGTATTGTAAGGGACTGCCCTTCACACGCTGGGCCCATATGCTTTACCTCAACACCGCCTCCGATTCCCTCTTCATCATCTTCAAGGTAAGGAAGGATTAACTGTCTTGCGGCCCACTCCATATGATAGACCATCGATACAGTCGAATAAGCCTGATGGATGATTTCACCTTCAAACTGAGCATACATATCTGGCGTGACCTCTACTTGAATGACAGCACTTTGTCCAACCGATATTCCCTGTTTCACCAGCTACACCTCACACCATAATATATGACGTTTATTTAACGATATAATAACATCACGTCTAATAACCGTCAATGAATTGTCAAAAAATTAAGAACGAGACATGATGAAAATAACTAAAGGTAAGTATGCTAAAGAATCCTCCTTACCTCCATAAGCCATTTTAAAGAAAAACCAACCGGAAATCCGATTGGTTTCAATTCCTACCCTAAAAGGGCTCGATCATTGTTCATCTTTGTACCTTTGATTCGCTGGAATTCTTGAAGCAGAGCCTCAATTGTTAAATTCTGCTTATCTTCTCCCTCAACTTCTAATATAATTTTACCGCTATCCATCATAATTAGTCGGTTGCCTAAGTCCAGCGCCTGTTGCATATTATGAGTGACCATAAGTGTTGTTAATTGAGTTCTTTCTACAATTTCACCAGTCAATTTCGTAATTAAAGCTGCTCTGGCAGGATCGAGAGCTGCAGTATGTTCATCTAATAAGAGCATTTTAGGCTCTGTGAATGTCGCCATTAAAAGGGACAGTGCTTGCCTCTCTCCTCCCGATAGCATGCCAACTTTCGCAGACAGGCGATCCTCAAGACCAAGATGAAGCGTTTCAAGCGCTTCCTGGAAAGTTGTTTTCAGCT
>ENA-ORXC01000674-ORXC01000674.1-marine-metagenome-genome-assembly--contig:-NODE-674-length-23026-cov-63.922742_pt1 | contig 23026 bp, 21 predicted proteins | sample MGYA00237865_ERZ511478 | MGnify/ENA metagenome assembly ERZ511478
TAAAGGCACCATACAACTTGCCGTAAATTATACTACCTTTAAGTACCATCACAATAAAAACCCCGTATGTTTCATATCATTACAAATGAGCTACTCACGTGTTCCATAATTGCAAAAGGCGCCGAAATACGTTCTTTAAAAAACAATAAAACTGGACAAGAATATATCTGGCAGATAGATCCAGATGTATGGAGAAGTAGCTCACCACCGCTTTTTCCTGCTATAGGAACCATAAAAGGTGATAAAATCATTTACAAAGACAAAGAATACCCTATGCCTAAGCACGGTATCGCTAGAGATAATGATGCTTTTGAGTTTAAACAACTTAGTGCATCCTCTTGCTCTTATACACTTACGCATAGTGAGGCAACTCACCACTTGTATCCATTTAAGTTTTCTTTTACTATTACTTATACCTTAGAAAATAATCGCTTACTTATGAGTTACGACGTAGTAAATCTAGACAGCGAGCCTATGTATTTTACTTGTGGTGGTCACACTGCTTACGCCTGTCCCGTAACGGCTACAAAAGCACTTACTGACTATGTTATAGAATTTCCAGAGGTGCAAGAGCGCTCATCACATACTCTTAACAATCAAGGTCTACTCACCTCTACAATGAGAAAGGTAGAAACAAATGGTGCTTTGCTACCCTTGTCAAAAACTATCTTTAATGATGACGCACTCATATTTTCAGAAATAGATTATAGCTGGGTACGCTTACGCGAAAGCGCAAAAACAAAAGGCCTAGTCATACGATTTACAGGCTATCCTCATCTAGCCCTGTGGGCACAACCTGGAGCAGATTATGTTTGTATAGAACCCTGGTTAGGCCTACCAGACGCTGAAAACGAATCACTAGACATCACAAAAAAAAGCACCTATACAAAACTGGTTCCTCAAGAGCATTTCTCCATAACTATAGAAACCGAAGTTGAAGAATGATAGCTCTAGTAGAAATCTCGTCATACTACCCTGCCCTTGCATTTACAGGACTTGCTATATCCCTTATGGCATTTATACCTGTGTATTCAAAAAAGCTTAAAATAACATACATCATTCCTTTACTATTACTCGGGGTGTGTTTATACTACCTGGGTGCCCCACTGCCCTGGCCAGATCCTCTTTGGGAACTAGAGTTTGGAAAAATTGTGAGTGAGGTAATTGTCATTATAAGTTTAATGACCGCAGGTCTTAAAATAGGTACAAGTTATAAATGGAGTGACTGGAAAAAACCACTATCACTCATTGCGATCACGATGCCTCTTTTTATGGTGGCTGTATTTCTTATTGCCTATTATTTATTAGGGCTCAACGGGCCCGTATCACTACTACTAGCAGCGGTTCTAGCACCAACAGACCCTGTACTTGCAAGTGAGTTACAGCTAGAAGAAAGTCAAGATTTTAAAAAGCGTAATACTGGCTTAAGATACACGCTCACGGCAGAGGCTGGTATTAATGATGGGTTTGCATTTCCTTTTGTCTTTCTGGCTATATTATGGAGTAACTCTTCAAGCTTTGGAGAGATAGATTGGCTTCATTTTACGGGTTATTATTTCTTATTTAAGATTATAGGAGGTATACTCGTAGGCTCATTTATAGGTTATGTATACAGTTGGGTAGTACAATATCATAGTAAAGAACACCAGCGATATATACTAGATGGCTTTATAGCAGTAGCACTCACATTTTTTTCATACGGCATAGGTGAGGTTTTACACACCTACGGGTTTTTAAGTGTTTTTGCTACTGGAGTGTTTATGCAGTTTCATTGTGATAAAAATTCTGATGATAACATAAACTCAACAATGCTTCACTTTGCCGAAGAAACTGAAAAATTACTAGTTGCCTTGTGGACTATCTTTTTTGGTGGAGCTGTTGTGTCTGGTATTCTTTCTTATACAGATATTTGGGGAGTCATAGCGAGTTTAGCATTTGTACTTATTTTGAGACCTATTTTTGGGTATCTGGCAATGCTCACAACAGATTTTTCTGGGCCAAAAAAATGGGCAATAAGCTTTTTTGGAATACGAGGCATAGGTAGTTTCTTTTACTTAAGCTATGCTCTTATGAAAGGAAATTTTACCGATTACGATGAGCTTTTTGGCATTGTGAGCTACGTTATTCTATTTAGTATACTCATACACGGTTTTACAAGTTTACACGTCATAGATTATTTTAAAAGAACTCAAAAATAATATTAGCACATTATGTTAACTACAATCATTGTAATCTGCGTTGTTTCTTTTGCTCTTATCGCAGGCGCACTATGGGGAGTATATGGTAATCTTTCTAATAAAACTGAAGGCTTTCTAGTTGCACTCGCAGGAGGAGCGCTTATGGTATCTGCAGTACTTGAACTTATACAGCCGGCGTTAGAAAAAGAGCCTATAATCACACCACTCATAGCTGTTTTTACTGGTGCTATTGTATTTACCATTCTTGATTTTTATGTGAAAGAAAAATGGAGTACCAGTAGCGGTGGCTCAGGCTTACTTGCTGCGATTACCCTAGACGGGTTACCAGAAAACTTAGCACTGGGAGTTGCACTTATAAGTGCAGACCCACTCACGGTAGCAGCGCTATCTGGCTCTATTGTACTATCTAATCTACCCGAGGCTGCAGGTGGAGCAAAAGAAATGAAAGCCGATGGTAGATCTTCAAAATCTATTATCTGGTTATGGGCAGCCACAGCAATTGTGTTATCTATAGCAGCGCTTGTAGGCTATTTTTTCTTTGACAAGGTGTCTAATGACACATTAGACCTTATACGCTGTTTTGCTGGAGGAGCGGTCGTAGCTTCACTAGCAATTGAAGTTTTTCCAAAGGCTTTTAAAGAAGATAAATACTGGACAGGCCTAGCAACAGCTATAGGATTAGTACTTGCTTTTTACCTTAACACCCTAGGAGGATAAGTATTACTTAAGACCTTAATACCATAAATAAGCTTCTTTATAAAAGCTAGTTTTGTACATACTAATATATTACTATGATTGCAGCAGTATCCCTTTTTCTTATTGTCACACTCTCGGTACTCATTACCAGAATAGCAACTATCGCACTTGTACATACAGGTCTATCTAGCGAGAGTGCCAAATTTCAAGCTAGATCTGCTTACACAGGTGCTGGTTTAAGCACTCAAGAAACAGAGAATATTATGAATCACCCGGTGAGACGTAAGATTATCTATAACCTTATGCTCATAGGTAACGCAGGTATTGTAACAGCAATGTCTTCACTCATCCTCACATTTGTATTACCAGAGTCTAATGCTTCTAGACTTTATGGTTTTCTAATTATAGTAGGAGGAATGATTGTACTATGGTTAGGTATAAGGAGCGCTTGGGTAGACAGGGGGCTATCACGTATCATAAATAAGATGCTTAAAAAATATACAGATCTTGAGATTAATGATTATGCTGCTGTATTACACCTCAAAGACAACTATAAAATTATAGAAGCACAGGTAGATGATGATGGCTGGATGTGTCATCGCACATTACAAGAGTTAGACTTACGTGAGGAGGGAATCACTATACTAGGAGTAGAGCGTGAGGGCGTAGGCTATTTTGGATCACCGTCTGGTAACTTTAAAATGTTACCTCACGACAAGGTCACTATTTACGGAAAAGCAGAAGGTATCAAAAGCATCTATAGCCGAAAAAAAGATCACTACGCACAGTCTGAACATCAAAAGTTTGTAGAAAAAGAAGAAGAAAGACTTGCAACAGATGAGCAAAAGATAAAGAAATCTTAGGCATCTAGCTCTTATAAATTCTAGGTGCTAGCCATAGATAACCCATTGCTAGAATAAAAACTATAAATGCCCACCATTTTGTAACCGGTACAGGTATAGAACTTTCTGAAGAAAGACTGCTCTCATTCTTATAAAAGGAAGCATTTTCTGTTATTTGTTTGTACACCTTTTTTGCCCTCCACGCGGTATCATTTATAACATACATTTCCTTTAGAGAAGCGGGAGCCTGCGCCACCTTGAGGTTTACCCATCCATCACCATTAGGGTAGATTGTACCAGACCATTCATCTTGCAGCGTCACATTTTGTACAAGGGGTACTACTACATCATTATTCATTACAACCTTTGGTAATGGTATACTTGTGCGCAAATTAAATTGAAACGGCTCATCACTATATGCCATATAATCACTGAGTGACCACTGTACAAGCGACTGTGGTTGCTGGCTTATTTTACCTAGCGCCGTACTCCATAAATAGTGATATACATCCTCATTACCACTTAGTAATAATTGAAAAGAATCTTCAGCCAGTAGAGTACCTATGCGTCCTGTTCCCTTTTGTGCATAGGCACTTAAGATGCCATTTTTTGTTGCTAGTATAGGTTCAACAAGAGCACCATTTGTAAGTGTGGCAGGGTATACTGGTATTTTTACTCTAGGCCAAGAAGGAAGCTGTAATGCTGTTATATTTTTTCGCTTAAAGCGAAAACCAAATTTTGACCCCTGCTCTATAAGTCGGGCATCTGCTTGAAGAAGTAGTCCCATACCCTGCTCTTCTACTCGGTAATTAATGGCATTTTTTGAGCGCTGGCTCAGTTCATTATACGTGCTCACATCTGTAATTATAACATCAAATTCAGAAAGGTTTTGACGTGTAAAATTGTAAATGCTTTTCTGGCTACGGTTATAATTTTCAAACTTATAACGATCTTTTGTAATCTGACTACGCACAAGTACCTCGTGACCACTCTCTGCTAGGTAGTTTTTGAGATATTTAGTCTCAAACGTAGGAAATGTATTCACCATTAAAACACGCAAGCGACCACGATCTTTTATTGTTAATGGAAGCGGGTCTGAACTTATAATCTTACCCAGACTGTCTTTAACTATGATATGATAGAGGTAATTTCCTTTTGCTTTGGGTAGTGTGTGTAATTTAAAAACAGTCTCATCTTGATTTAAGATTTTCACAGAGTCTATAGCGCGTGCTCCAGACTCTTGTAACAATACGGTATTACTAGAAAAAGAGTTTTTATATAGACCAGTTACAGTAAGTGAATCTCCAAGTAACACTTCTGTATCATAAGCGAGTTTTATAATCCCAGAGGTGGGTTTATGAGGATGGTAATAGACTTTCTTATTTTTAAACTGCCACAAATCATAAATAGCAACCCCATCACCTGAGATATGGAGCTCACTTATGGAATCTAATTGTGGCTGTAGATTTTGATTTTCTTTATAGGTAATTGTTTTTAGCGCTGGAGTTGTACTCTTAAGGCTATCTATTAGATTTGAATCAAAATTTGCGGTCTTTAAAACGGCTACTCCCTTTTCCTGTTTTTGAAAAGTTACAGGTTCTAAAAATAAGGTAGCCACTGCACTCAGTGCTAGTAGAGCAACAATCCCACGTATGATAAACCTTGTGGTTGTAACTGTTTTGTATTCCTTCCAGAGAAATAAGATCCAGAGCAACACTAGAACTATCACTGTAGGCCAAATAAGATCCTCACGTAAAAAATGTATTGTATCAATCACGTTTTTGTAACTCTTTTGTAAATAATGATTCTAGCTTACTCGTGTACCCTTCTGGGTTTTTAGGAGTTTCTGAAACTCTAGGCAATGCCTCAAGAAGTCCTTTTTGTACAGATTGTATCACGGTTTTAGGTTGTTTCTTATCTTCTGTGAGCCATTTGAGTTTTTGTAAAGTAAGTAGATGCTTAGAGGGCTCTAAGATGGCTAGTTGTGCAAGTTCTTCTCCCGCTTTCGCGAAAGCGGTCTTATCCTCCTCCGTAAGTTCTCGCTCATTTTGTAATCTTTTTTCTAATATCTCTATGCTTTCTCTCATAGACACATAAGGATCTTTATTATCAAAATCTTCTTTTTTAAAGACGTTTGTTATCTCTTTAATCTCTCCAGAGAGTCTCTTATCTTCTTTTATAGGTGGAGGGTCAAAACCTATGCGGTGCACATAAATACGTGCACTATTTTTTATCTCTTGTATGAGTTTTAAAGCTTTATACTGGTAAGGCAAAGATGTATCTGGATCTGCTAGCCTGAGATGTAACTCTGCATCCCACATTTGTGCCATTGCATTTTTTAACTTGCCACGCAGGGATTCTGTAAAAAGTGTTGACTCCTCTGGGTCGTCGTGATTATGCAGGTAATCTTCAAAGAGGGAGGTTTCTTTTTCTTCTTCTTCCCCAGGTTCTTCTTCGTGCTCGTGGTCGTGGTCTTCTTCTACAAGGTTGTGTTCATTTTCTGTATCGTGATCGTGACGAAAACCAGCCGTAGGATCATCTTCATCATAATCGCTCATATCTATATCTTGGGCAACTCCTATACCTGAGTCGTCCTCATCACCCATAAATTTACCATACTTAAGACGTAAGGCTTTCTGGTCAAATCCTAGCTCATTGCTCCTATTTGTAAACTCTTGCTTTGTAAGTGTGTTTCTATCTTTTATAAGTTTTTCTGTATCAATTATAAGTTGCCGCTGACTTCTAAAATAATCTGGCATTAGGTCTGCTCCCATCGTGCCTTCTACCCCAAAACCATCACTCACCGTATCCTTAATCACTGCAAAGTAGGTCTCGCTGCGCGTGATATTCGGCTTTGGTGTCTTTTGATCTCTTGTCTCTACATAGAAGTATAACTCATCACCTAGTTCCATTTTTAAGGCATCTAGACTAATACTTTTTGTCGCGGTCATAGTTTTTATACCCTTAGCTATGGGTGCATCAAAAGCTATTTTTTCTTCTCTAAACTTTACAGACTCCCCTTCTCCTTTACTTACAGTTGCTATAATTTGAGCACTCTCGATACCAAAATCATCTGTAATCAAGGCACTAAAATCTATCACTTTACGGTCTGTATGCTCAAAACTTGTAAACTGAGCGATATCTTTTATGGTAATGGCAGGAGGTTGATCTTTCACCACTTCTATCGCATAAATATCTGATGTATATGCACCATCTAGACTATCAATAAAATTAAAATTATAATAACCAGAGGTAGTAGGAATTAAACTGCTAGAAGCTCTGAGTGAGTTCTCGTTAGTTCTTTTTAAATTAAACTTTTTGCCCGTCCCTAGACCTTCTAGTGTGACCTCTTTTACAAAACCCTCAAAATCTAGACTCCAAAAAAGTTTAGAACCCTCTACAGCCTTTACATTCATACTACTCGTGGTACGACTTGCTAGTTTAGTATATGATGGATACTGTATAGTGAGCTGTTGTTGTTTTAACACCGGCGGTGCGTGCAAGGGCGTGATAGAATCTGTAGACTGTAATTGTATCACCTCCTTTTGAGAATCACCATTATCTAAAACCGGAGGAACAATAAATTGAGAACCCACGTACCCCGCACCTATGAGCATAAATGCAACAATAGCTGCTGTCTTTACACTTGTTTTTGGGCGTATGGTGTTTATTTGCTCTTGTAAAACAGTACTTACCTTATGCTGCTGTAATTGTCCTAAGCCTGAGAGACTTGTTGTTTCTGTAAATAATAGACTAGTACTATACTCTGCACTGCTAAGGTGATGATCTAGATACTCACTTACTGTGGTAGTCGTAATGCGCCAGGGTTTTAATACTAACATCGCTAGACCAGTTACTAGAGCAAATACAAACATAGAGACCCCTAACTGCCTGCTCAACAACCAGCAGAAAACACCTGCTCCTATACCATAAAGCAAGCCCTGTACTACTAGCAATAATTGCCAGCGGCTCGTGTACTTTGCTATATGTCTTTTTCCCTCTAGCATTATTGTTTTCTAAGTTTTGCAATAACACGTTCTACTATAATTATAACTATAAGAAGTAACCATAAAGGATCTACAAGAGAGGCTTTTACTTCTTTGCTGGGCATAGAGCTACTTTTATCCATATTTGGTTTAAACTGACTCATTGCAAGCGATCTGTTATCAAGTCTATCAAAATCACTTTGTACAGCCGCATCTAGTGAAAGCCAGTGCAACACACCTTCTACTAGCCTCTTATCAATCACCACCTCTGGTGATAATCTCTGGGTGAGATTTGTATAGTTTGTTCCAGAAATAGTCTTTACTATTTTATTTGAAAATAGATCTTCCTCAAATTTCAAAACTGGAATATCAACTTCTGGTGGTTCCTCATTAGACAACCATATTAGATAATCTGGTGCCGGGTCTGAAGCACTTTTTAAATCTTTGTGAATGTTAATGGTTATAGGTTTTCTGGTATAACCTTTTACTGCTCTTAATGCAGATTCTAGATACATCGCCTCTGTAGCAAAAGAGCTGTTATAAATCACATCTACCGTTATAGTATCTTGTTTTACAACAGGTATCAGTCGCTCTGTATCGTTTTGGGTAATTGAGATGGTACCGTCTTTAACCGCAAATTGTGATGCTGCTTTTTTTGCTTTCGCGAAAGCGTGATAATCATTCCCCCCTACTGCCGAAAGTACAGTGATACTATCTTGATTCTGTATTGCATAAAACGGGACTTCCTTCTCGTCTTGAGATGTGATGGACACCCAGTTTATATGTTTACCTAAGCTAGGTCGCTTACCTTGTATACCTTGAACGAGATTTTGTGAGAATACAACCACACTATCTGCTCTTAGGGTCGCTATCTCTTGTGCAAGTTGCCAGTAACTAGGTATTGTTTTGCTAGGTGGTATCTCTGTCTCTAGATCCCACTTAGGCAATCCCTCTTTTAATAAAAACCTATCATCTAAGGGTAGTGTTTTAAAACGACTTTGCTCCTCTTGCGTGTCTATAAGTGAGGGTTCAAAAACATAAGCTACCGCTACTGGATCTGGTGTATGTGTTGTATAAGGCTGTGCTAGTATGATTGTGAGTATAGCGATAAGTAAACAGCGCAGCAGCAGCAACCACCACTCATTAATCTGTATGCTATTACTCTGTTTTGACTTTGTTTCTGTTATAAACTGCGTGCTTCCTACCTGTATTGTTTTTACTTTGCGTTTACTCCACAAGTGTATGGCTATAGGGATTAACAATCCTAGTAGACCCCAGAGATATGTAGGTTGTAGGAGCGTCATACTAGATTAAGTTTGCACGTTTTTTTAAGAAGAGCTGTAATGCCTCTCCTAGATGTTTGTCTAATGTAAAAAGATCATAACCTACACCACTAGACAGGAGCTTTTCTTTAATTATTGTCATTGATGATTGCATAGCCTGTACGTACTGAGCACGGGCATCTCTGGCATTTACTTTTACTTTTTCTCCAGATTCAAGATCTTCAAAAATTACTTGCCCTTTATGATTAAACTCGAGCTCTTGCTTTCCTAAAAGATGAATGACTGCAACCTCATTGCGAGAGGTCTTCAAGGCAGTAATCATATTTGTAATTTCTTCGCTTTGCTCATAGAGATCTGTAATAAAAAATATAAGCTCTCTATGGCTACGATTATGAAGTTGATCACTAGTTATACGCTCTGGCCAGCTTCCTTGATTTTTGAGCTTGAGTAATTGGTATAAAAATCTATTAAAATGTGATTTTCCCGTAGCTGGCTGTAATGTTTCTAACTGCTTGTTATTCACGGTAAGTAAACCCACTGCATCTCCCTGAGAATGGGCTAGATGAGCGAGACTAGCAATGAGTACGTTTGCATACTCCATTTTAGATAATCCTTCTTCTTTATGAAGCATTGAGGCGCTAGTGTCTACAATAAACTTTACAGTTATATGGGTGTCAATCTCAGATTGCTTGATATAATAGCGTCCAGAACGTGCGAGCATTTTCCAATCTAAAAGTCGCAGATCATCACCAGGCTCATACCCTCTATACTGGCTAAACTCAAGACCAGCTCCTACTCGCCTGCTTCTATTTAAGCCAGAGAGATACCCATCTACAATTACTCGCGAGATGAGTGATAAACCAGAAACTGTATTAATTACATCTGGTTTAAGAAGTGCTCTATAATCGTCTTTTGCCATAAATATTATGCGCTAAAGTCTGTATGATCTAATAATTGACGCGTCACCGTATCTGAAGTAATACCCTCTGCCTCTGCTTTAAAGTTTACAATCACTCTATGACGAAGTACTGGTAGAGCCACGTTTTTAATATCATCTAGGGTCACGGCTATACGACCCTGTGATAGTGCTCTTGCTTTTGCTGTGAGTATCATAGCTTGCCCGGCTCTGGGGCCTGCTCCCCAGCCTACCCATTGCTTTACAAAATCATTTGTGGTAGTCTCTGGTCGTGTTGCACGTACAATGGTGCTTACAAAGTCTATAAGATTATCACTTATAGGCACTTGCCTTACAAGCTCTTGTAATCTCAAAATTTCGGCACCACTTAGTACGGGTTGTACCTTTTGCTTTACTCCGCCTGTTGTACTTTTTAAAATATGCTTTTCTTCGCTTGCTGTGGGATACCCTATTTTTATATAAAATAAGAAACGATCTTGTTGCGCCTCTGGTAAAGGAAAGGTTCCAGATTGCTCTATAGGGTTTTGCGTAGCAAGTATAAAAAACGGGCGCTCTAGTTCATAGGTTTTACCAGAATAGGTAACCTCAAACTCTTGCATTGCCTCTAGCAGCGCTGCCTGTGTTTTTGGCGGGGTTCTGTTAATCTCATCTGCCAGTATAATATTTGCAAATATGGGTCCTTTCTTAAACTCAAAAGATTTTTTACCGGTGCTATGATCTTCTTCTAGAATCTCTGTACCTACAATATCTGACGGCATTAGGTCTGGTGTAAACTGTATGCGCTTAAAGTCGAGATCTATAGCCTGTGATAAGGTCCTTATCATAAGCGTTTTTGCCAGCCCTGGGACTCCTTCTAGTAAAGCGTGACCACCAGCTAGAAATGTGATAAGTAACTGCTCTACTGTATCTTCTTGGCCTATGATAACCTTTGCTATTTCTTTTTTAAGATCACCTAGTTTTGAAGTAAGACTATTTACCTCCTGCTGTAGTGTGACTAACTCTTGTTTCATTCAATTTTCAATTTAAAATTGGTTATTTCTTGGCTCGCAAGACTGCATCATTAAAACGATACTATGAGGTAAGGGCATACATCACAATATTTACCCCAAAACGGGTATTGTCTATTTTATACCAGCGCTTGTTTCTAAAATCATAATCCCACTCACAGCCGTAATCTTTATTGCTATACAGCACGCCTATTCTCCCATTTATCTCTATTGCCTTAAGGTAATCGTGCACGAGGTCATCTCCCCAGCCGTTAAGCTCTTGTGAGGTGGTGGGTGGACCGTCTTCAAACTCAAAAAAGACATTGTAAATCTCGTGATCATTAGGAATTTTTTTAAGGCTATCTTGACCAAAAATCTCCTCCATCTGTCGCTCAAAAGACTTTGCAAATAGGCCGTCTATATCGTGGTTACAATCATCTGCAAAGACAAAGCCTCCATTCTCCACATAACGTTTAAAATTTTCTTTTTCCTTCTTAGAAAACTGCACCAGTTTATGCCCAGAGATATAGCAAAAGGGCGATTTAAAAATATCATCACTAGCCAGTGTTATGATATTTTCCTTTGTATCTACATCTAGCGTGGTGTACTCTACCAGAGAGTTAAGCAAGTTAGACGGCATACGCTGGTCTACATCCCAATCTCCAGATTCGTATTGTAAGCGTGTGAAGAAAAATTTATTAGGCATTACCTTATGTAACTTATGTAAAGTGTGATTGTTTGTATTACGCTTTCGCGAAAGCGTACTTAAAATAAAAACTGGCTACCGCTTAAAGCCGTAACCAGTTTCCTATCAACTATATTATATTATACCGCATCTGAAAGACTGGTAAACGTAAAGTCTCTCACCTTCATATAAGGGATTAAACTACCGTCTACACGTACCTGCTTCCCGAGGGTCTCAAGATTATTAAGCATAATAATAGGACTCTCATTAAAGCGGAAATTCTTTACTGGGTATTTGATTTTTCCGTTTTCTATATAAAAAGTACCGTCACGAGTAAGACCTGTATATAAAAGCGTTTGTGGATCTACAGAGCGTATGTACCACAGTCTTGTGACTAAGATTCCCTTTCTTGTACTCTTTATTAAATCATCTAGAGATGCGTCACCACCTCCCATTATAAAATTACTTGGGAAAGGAACTGGCTCAACACCTTTTTCTTTTGCCCAGTATCTTCCATAAGCAAGATTCTTAACTGTACCATTTTCTATCCAGGTAGTTTTCTTCAGTGGTTGACCTGCTCCATTCCAAGTGGCTGCTGGCACCTCATCATTAAGCGGGTCTGACCATAGGTTTACACGCTCATCTACTATTTTTTCTCCCAGTTTTGTACCTCCGCCTTCTTTAGACATAAAGCTACGTCCCTCATCTGCAGAGCGGGCATTAAGTGATCTTCCTAAGCCTTGTAATAATCCAAGTCCTGCAGATGGTTCTAATATCACAGTATATTTACCAGGCTCTATTGCTTTTGCTTGTCGTGACATTACAGCTTTATCTATAGCGACTTGTGACGCCTCAGAAGAGTCAAACTTATTTATATCATTATAATCTCTAGTCACCCATCCCGATCCTGTACCATCATTAGTACGCATCGTTACTGTAAAACTCACATCTGTAGACTTATTATATGCAAATAGCCCGTTTGAGTTCATCATTGCGCTAAAGCCTTGACCGTCATCTAGAAATCCTGCAGCTGTTACATCCTTTGTTTTTGCAGGGGTAATACTACTATTTGCCACCTCTGCTCTATACTCTGGAGTAATGTTTGCCGTGGCCTCTACAAAGGTTTTTGACTCATCATATTGTTGTGGGCCTAGTGGCTCCATATACTCTGGATTTTCTGGAGATAGTTTTGCTAGCTCCTCTGCTCGTTGTACCACCTTTTTTAGTGATGCATCATCTAGCTCATCTATAGTTGCGGTACCAGATCTTTTCCCAAAGCTTGCAGTAACCGCAAGGCTCTGGTTAGATTGATATCCCGCTGTAGATACCGAGTTACGAGCATAACGTATATTACCTCCCTGGCTTCCACCTAGATTTACTACACAGGCATCTGCAGTAGAAAAGCTTAGTGCTTTTTCTAATATCTTTCTAGCCTCTTCTTTTGAAAATATTGCCATTATTTATTCTTTTAAAAGTTAGACTTATACCGTACGCCCGGTATTAATTACATTAATATCATTAAATCTTGAAGTCGAGCTCCCGTGAGATACTGCACTTACTTGTGATGGTTGCCCCTTCCCGTCAAAGAAAGAACCAAAGAGACGATAGTCATCCTTATCACAAATCTTAGCACAAGAGTTCCAGAACTCTTGCGTGTTAGACTGGTAAGCAACATCATTAAGCATACCTGCTATCTTACCATCTTTAATCTCGTAGTACATCGTCCCTCCAAACTGGAAGTTATAACGCTGCTGGTCTATAGAGTAAGATCCTCTACCGGCTATGTAGATTCCTTTTTCTACATCTTTAATCATATCGTTTATAGAATATGGTTCTTTACCAGGCTCTAGAGAGATATTAGGCATACGCTGGAACTGAACATCATTCCAACTCTGTGCATAACAGCAACCGTGAGACTCGTTTTGATCTATCATTTTTACTTGATCACGTATTGCTTGATAGTTTACTAGTACACCGTTACGTATAATGTCCCACTTTTTAGTTTTTACACCTTCGTCATCCCATCCTACGGCTCCTAGTGATCCTACTTGTGTTTTATCTGCCACAATATTTACAAGGTCGCTACCGTACTTAAAGTTTTTAGACTTCCACTTATCTATAGTGGCAAAGCTTGTACCTGCATAGTTTGCTTCATACCCTAGTACTCGATCTAGTTCTGTAGGGTGACCTACAGACTCGTGTATGGTTAATCCTAAGTGGTTAGGCTCTAGTACAAGATCGTACTTACCAGCATCTACAGACTTTGCTGTAAGCATTTCTCTTGCTTGCTTTGCTGCAGTGGTAGCATCTTCTACCATATCATAGCTGCCTCTATATAATTTAAGTCCTTCTGGACCTTCTAGTTTTTCTGACGCAAGACCATCTAGATACTCATACCCCATTCCCATAGGTGCACTCATAGCTTGTCTAGTCTTAAACTTACCTCCACCTACAGCAGTTACACCAAATGTAGGCCAGATGCGATGTACATCTTGATCTATGTACGACCCTTCTGTAGAGGCAAAATATTTTTGTTCATTTACCATAAACAAGGCAGAGTTTACAAAGTTTGCTCCGCTAGATTGTGCAGCGGCATTTGCAGTGAGTAGTAAATCTACTTTCTCTGAAACTGGCACTTCTTTAAAATCTTTTTTGATAGGGGTTTTCCAAGAGACTTCACCATATGATGCCTCTGGTGCAAGTACTACTGGCTCTGTTTGAAACTTTGAGTTTGCTTTTGCTATTGCGACTGCTTGCTCTGTTGCTTTTTTAATACCGTCTGGTGAGACATCATTTGTAGATGCAAATCCCCAAGTACCATTTGCAATCACACGCACTCCTATTCCAAAAGACTCTGTGTTTACAACCCCTTGTACTTTATCTTCTCTAGTACGTACAAACTGGTTAAGATATCTACCTATACGAGCATCTGCATAAGAAGCTCCTAGGCTTTTTGCTGTGTTAAGAGCAACATCTGCCATTTGTTTTTTCATTAGTATATCCATTCCTGGTTCTAGGAGTGCCTCTGTAGGGATGTTATTTCCCATTAACAGGGAAGGCATCATCACAGCACCAGCACCCATTCCGGCTAGTTGGACAAAGTTTCTTCTTTTCATAAGATTGTCTGTATTAGATTGCGTTTGTTAGATATTCTTAACAAATAATGTTAAAAGCACCATAATATCAGAATTAATACGAAATCTAGCTAAAATCGTTATGCTAATAAAAACTTAAAATTTTCTTAAACCTAAGGTATACTCACCCAGAGACACCTCTTTTAAATCTCAAAAAGATGTCTTTTATATATCGTAAATCACAAACAGTAAGAGGCTTACATTTTTAGGGTTTAAACCGTAGCGTGTGTTACAGAGCTTAGGTTTGTATGTAGTAACTTCTGTTCAATCTCCATAACATCTTCTACACCATCTAGCTCACATAAAAAAGCAATAACGGCACGCATACCATTATATAAGGTTTCTTGCGATGTAGGATGTTGTGGTCGTTTTGACTTTCGCGTAAGCGGTAACTCATACCCACACGCTTTTAAGAAAACCGCTTCTATTTCTAATAGCTCGCTAGGGAGATACCCATAAAGCCTGCGGCCAAAACCTTCATTAACCTTCCCCACATAATTAAGCTGTAAAGAGCCGTGTGTATCTGTAAAGTGCTTCCAGGCATCTACCGTGTCACATATAGTACCCACCGCGCAGGCTGTACAACACTCGGGATTGAGCTTCCCCGTGTATAACGCAGTGTACAATTTATCAAGAGCTTGTTCTAATCTAGGCGTCATTTTTTCTTTTAAAATTACGACATCTCACTTAAAAGTGGTGTTAAAAGATGCATTACGCTTTCGCGAAAGCGTAAACCAAACTCTTAAAAGTAAAGCGGCTCATTGCCAAAAGGTCTGTTCAATCCAAAAATAACCCTTCAATAATGATAGCTTTTACTCCTATAAAATAGAAATATCAAAAAACCAAAAGGTTAACTCTACGTAAAATCTGTCTTTAAATTACTGTAAAATCAGTAACAATAAATACACATCAATTTAATATAAAAGCTACGCTTAATTAACCTGTAAAAAGAGATACAATTCTAATTTAGACCCTCATACAAACACACAAATTAACCACTCAAAAAAAATTATTTTACAATGAAAACTTTCAAATCAGTTTTTTTAAGTCTGCTTTTTGTAGCAGCAACAGCAGCTTTCACAAGTTGTGAAGATGGCGTAGATGGAATGAATGGTCTGGACGGAATAGACGGTGTAGACGGACAAGATGGCGCAGATGGACAAGACGGTGCAGACGGGTCAAATGGAGAAGATGGTGTAGATGGAGAAGATTTTGAACCAGGAGAAACTATGTTTTCTGACAAGTCTCCTACGGCTCCACTTGTAGCAATGAGCTCACAGTTTAACTACGTAGAGGCTTTCTCACTTGTATCTACTCCAGATGTAATAGGAGGAGATTTTCAACTTGCAGGATCTGCAGATGGTGCAGGATTCTTACAAGATGGAGAAGACTACATATTTGTAACAAACTGTGAAGACAGTTATGCAGTTGCACGTATCCGTTTTGACCAGAACTTAATGCCTATCTCTGGAGATTACTTACTAGACTCTGGAGTAGCAGACTTTGCACGCCAGTGTAGTGCTACTATGTGGGAAGCAGATATACACGGTGGTACAGAAGACATTTTCTTAAGTGCTTCAGAAAGTATACACTATGATGTAAAGGCTATAGACCCTAGAACGTCTACTCCAACACCTCAAGCAGATTTTGGTCTTGATGCACTAGGAGAATTCTCTTGGGAAAACGCAACTCCATTACCACAAAACGCTTATCCAGGTGCTACAGTAATAGTAGGTGGTGATGATGACTCTAGTAACTCAGAAGGTCAAGTATCTATGTACTACTCTACTGCTGGTGATGCAGATTTTACAGGTGGTTCTATTTACGTATTACGTCTTAAGCAAGTAGGTGACGGTGCTGGTAACGTTGTAGATGTTGCTCCTAACACTGCTTACAACGAGTCTTCACTAGACTTCCAGACAGAATATGACGTAGAGTTTGTTGAGATACCAAACGGTGCTGCTCTTACTAAAAATGAAATGGAAAGCGCGTGTAACGACGTATTTGCTTCTCAGTTTATGAGAGTAGAAGATGTAGATTACCAAAAAGGATCTGATGCAAATGGTAGAAACGTATACTTTGCAGTTACAGGTCGTGGTCCAGGTCAAGGTACTTACAATGACTGGGGAACGGTATACAAGTTAAACCTAGATGAAACAAACCCACTAGAAGGTAAACTTACTCAAATCATAAGTGGTAATACAGATACAAATAATCAAGATGGTAACCTGGCAGCTTTACAAAGCCCAGATAATATCACTGTAACTGAGAACTTTGTATATGTACAAGAAGATCCTAACTCTTTTTCTAGAGGTCACGCAGCATACATCTACCAGTCTGACTTAAATGGTGTAAACATACAGCAAGTACTTGAGCTTGTAGTACGTCAAGACCTTGCAGATGATAATAGCACAGGACTTAGTGGAGAGTTTGGAGCACTTATAGATATATCAGATAAAGTAGGAGTGCCTAACACTTTTATATTAAACATACAGCCACACTACTGGAGAAACAGTGACTTTGCTGGACTTGATGGACATATCAACTCTACATATGAAGATAACCAAGCATCTCAAGTAGTATTACTTAAAGGTTTACCTAGATAATATCCTCCCGGATTAGCCATTCGGAAATACTAAAAGCGCAATCCCTTTAAGGTGATTGCGCTTTAATTATAATTACATTGTTATGAATTACTTACGTTTATTAATTTGCCTACTAGCGATACCCTTAACCCTTTCTTGCAAGCAAGAGCAAGACACTTCATATAAAAAAAATATAGCCCCAGACTGGGAAGCTGCAAGAGCTATTTACTTACAAGAACTAAATAATGCACTCGCAGGTCTTGACTCTCTTAATGAGATTACGGCATCACATCCAGATGCCAAAAAGATTTTTAACAACGCTAGACTTGCGTTTAAAAAAGCAGAACCCTACGCCTCTTACCTCAACCCAGAAGTAGGTCATCGTGCAAATGGACCAGCCTTACCTATTTATAAAGAGGACAATGACCGCACAATGAATCCTGTAGGTTTACAAAAGATAGAAGAATCTATCTATGAAGGAGGAACACCAACTCCACAATACAAAAAAGAACTAAAGATTACCACAGGCCTACTCGCTACTCTAAAAAAGAATATAGAAAAGCGAGCTCTTACACCACAACGCTATTTTATAGCTACACACCAGCAACTGTTACGTGTACTTAGTTTTTCTATATCTGGTTTTGACACACCTGTAAGCCAACTAGGCATTACAGAAGGTGCTGCTTCATTACAAAACCTTGTAGACACTTATAAAGTAACGATACAACCTATCATAAAAGAGAAGGACACCACACTAGACCAGACATTTATAAATCAGGTCAAGAAAGCAATAGCTTTTATGAGCTCTAATACAGATTATAATAGCTTTGACCGTTATACCTTTGTGAGCACTCACCTCTCGCCTATTACAAAAACTTGGGTAGCTATAAGAAAAACTAGCGACCTATGGGAAGGGACAACAAATACACCTTTTAACTTTGATGCGCCTACCTTTTTTGAAAATAACAGTTTTAATACGGAATTCTTTACTCCTAACGTAAACAAGAATCCTACAGAGGCTCAAATCGCCTTAGGTAAAAAATTGTTTTTTGATGATAAGCTCTCTGCAAATGGTACAATGGCTTGTGCTACGTGTCACATTCCAGCAAAGGCCTACACAGATGGAATGGTAGTAAACCTCTCTAACGCAGGTAAAAATTTACAGCGCAACACACCTACCCTCATAAATACCGTTTTCCAGCAAAACTTCTTTGCAGACGGTCGCTCACCTACATTAATAGATCAAGTATCTTCTGTTTTTACAAACAAGGATGAGTTTAACTCAAACGTGCACGAGTTTTCAAAAGAGGTACTAGAAGACAGTACGTATATCACACTCTTTGACGAGGCATATGGAGGTGTTTCAAAAAGAAATATTGATGTGATAAAAGCCATCTCGTCATATGTAAGTACACTCAATAGTTTTGACTCAAAATTTGATAAAAATATGCGTGGCGATGAGCGTTCATTTACATCAAGTGAGCAACGAGGTATGAACTTGTTTATGGGGAAAGCCCTTTGTGCAACTTGTCACTTTATGCCACTTACTAATGGTACAGTACCACCATTTTATGCAGAGACAGAGCGCGAAGTAATAGGCGTACCAGAAACCGCACAAAATAAAATGCTAGATGATGACTTAGGTTACTACTGGCGTTTTAAAGAAGAGCTCCACAAGGGGATGTTTAAAACTCCTACGGTACGTAACGCTGCAGTAACTGGACCCTATATGCACAACGGTGTATATAGCACGCTAGAAGAGGTTATGGATTTTTATAATAAAGGTGGCGGTGGTGGCCTAGGGTTTGACCTTGAGCATCAAACGCTTCCCTTTGATAATCTTAATCTATCAGAGCAAGAACTTCAGGATCTGGTGGCTTTTATTAAAACACTTACAGCTACTAATGTTGATGAAGTGTATTAGATTGATATAGATTCCGCTTTCGCGAAAGCGTAAAAAAACCCCATCCTACTAAGATGGGGTTTATACTTTTTATGAGTATGTGTTACTCTACGGCCTTGCCACTAGCCTTCCAGCTGGTGAGACCACCTTTAAGATCATAAATGGTAGTAAAACCAGCCTCTTCTAGTTGTTTTGCACATCTGGCACTACGACCACCTTTTGCACAATATACATATACGGGCTCATCTTTATCTAGAGTCTCTAGCTGTGACTGCCAGTTTGCATTGTTCATCTCAAAATGCTTTGCACCTTTAATATGGCCACTCTCCCACTCGCGGTCGGTACGTACATCTACCAGTTGGATTTCTTGAGCACTCATCGCTGTCTCAAGCTCATCTGAAGAAATGCGATTGATGACTACCTTTTGCTCTTGCACTTCACTAACTGAAGCTTCTGGCGATGCTTGCTGTGAGGTCGCTTGGTTACAAGACAAAGCCATCATCATAATTGCAATAACACTGCAAATGTGAGTTACTTTCTTTCTCATACTCTAGTTATTTTCGCTCCAGGCCATATAGCCTCCTAGCAAGTTATATGTAGTCTCAAAACCTAGCTGTCCCATAAGTGCACACGCTTGAGCACTACGTGCTCCAGAGCGACAATAAACGTAGTAGTTTTTATCTTTATCTAGTTTTTCTACCTCATCAATAAAGCCTTGGCCTTGGTATATATCTATAACCTTTGCTCCTTCTATAATACCATTTTCTGTTTCTTCTTCTGTACGCACGTCTAGTATTACGGCGTCTTTATCTTGAGCGATTTTTTCTTCCCATTCTGGGATTGTAAGATCTTTCATAATTCTTCTTTATTATAAGTACGGTAGTGTACCCTTGTTATATTTCAAATTTACTTTATTAAACTGAATATGGCTTGAGGCATATTACATATTTTAAATACGCTACGTAAAACATAAAAAGGTGAGCAATAGCTCACCTTTTTATGTAGTATCTAGTTATTTTAAGTCTATGATTTTATAGAACATCCTATAGCCTTTGTTTCGGTTACTTGTACACTTTTTCCGGCGAGTAAGGCATCTACAGCGTCTTCTACATATCGTTCTGTAACTGCTCCCGCATCACGTGTATTATTATCTATAGCTCCTATGTATTTTACTATATTTTTCCCTTGCTTTTTTTGAGTCACATACACGTGAGGAGTTTTTGTAGCTCCATATTTTGGATATACCTCTTGCCCATCGTCAAGTAAATAAGGAAATGTAAATCCTTTTTCTCTGGCTCGTTGTTGCATAGACTTAAAACTATCTCCAGGTTTAATGTGTGGGTCATTAGGATTTATAGCTATTACAGGGTAGCCTAGTGACTTGTACTTTTTATCTAATGCAATGATTCTGTCTTCGTTTGCTATAGAGAATGGACAAGTATTGCACGTAAAGATTATTATAAACCCTTTGGCATTTTCATAATCCTTAAGCGATACCATACTGTTATCTACATTACGTAGATAAAAATCTGTTGCATCATCACCTACACTGTAACCACTCTTTGCACTTTTTACAACGGCATTTGCTGCAAATGCAGAAACAACTACAACTAAGGCAAGTAGCGTTAAAATTTTAAAAGTCTTCATTTTTAATTTAATATATATTTCAATTCACTTTCTAACAAGCCATATGTAAATGATTGTTCATAAAAGCGTTTTCTTTTATCACCTATAATAAGTGTTGCCGGTAAGGCTCCACTCCAGTTCTTATCTACTTTAGGTATCCATCTGTTTGCATCTCCATCGTCTAAAAACACAACCTCAGATTGCAATTCTTTTTTTGCTACAAATGCTTTGAGATGATCCATCTGTTCTGGGAAGTCAAGACTCACTAAAAGAATTTTCACATCTTGATCTGCATAAGTATCTCCTAGTTTTTCAAAAGCTGGTAACTCCTTAATACAAGGAGCACACCAGGTAGCCCAAAAATTTACCACAAGTGTCTCAGATGGATGATTTTTTATATAACTATCAAGTTCGTTATAATCAAACATCTTTATATCTGCCCCTTCTACATAATTATATGCTTTAGTTTCTACTTCTTTTTTACAAGAGATAGTACTGAGAACCAATATGAATAATAAAAATCGCATTGCACAAAATTATACTGATAATCAATTTTTTAAACACCTATTAACAGACTTTAGTAATCGATTGTTAAGATAATGGAAAAACACCCAAGGCTATTTAACGTTAAAAATATCTAAACATAGATATTCTATTACAAAATAATTATACATTTGTATATACAAATATTGTAATGACAATAGAAGAACACATAAAAACCACGAGTCTCAAGCCTTCTCAAAGGCTTATTATAAACCTAGCCTATACAGCACAATGGTCTAATGATATCTTATTAATGGCATTAAAGCCTTATGATATATCATTACAGCAGTTTAATGTATTACGCATATTACGTGGGCAAAAAGGAAAACCTGCAAACCTATCTACGCTCAATGACCGTATGGTTACAAAAGCAAGTAACACAACACGCCTAGTAGATAAACTACTCAAAAAAGAGCTTGTAAATCGCAGTACGTGCCCCTCAAACCGTCGCAAAATTGAAATTACAATTACAGAGGCTGGCTTGTCATTACTTAATGAGTTAGACAAAGTAGTGACTCAAGCCGAAAATAAAATAACTACTCAACTAGACAATACTGAGATAGAGCAGCTCAATAACTTGCTCAATAAACTAAGAACAGAAACTAAAAATTAGAAAAATGAAAAAGAAAATCACAACAGCATTCTTAGCTCTTATCGTAACCACTGGAGCCATTGCAAACACAGAACCGGTAGAAAAAACAGTAAACGTAAAAGAAAGCACCATTACTTGGACTGGCAAAAAGGTATTAGGACAACACACAGGTACTATTAACCTAAAGTCTGGAACACTTGAAATGGATGGTGACCAGCTAGTAGGTGGTAACTTTGTAGTAGATATGACTACCATTGCGGTAACAGACTTAAAAGCTGGCGAAGGAAAAGAAAAACTAGAAGGACACTTAAACTCTGCAGACTTTTTTGATACTACAAACCATAGCGAAGCTACATTTGTTATCACAGAAGTAGCAAAAAGTGGTAATGGTTACAGCGTAGTGGGTGACCTTACTATAAAAGGAACTACACTACCTACAAAGGTTAATATGACTATAGAGAATGGCGTAGCCACTACCGTTTTTAATGTAGATCGTACAAAATATGGTGTACGTTATGGCTCTGCATCGTTTTTTGACAACTTAAAAGACAATGCTATTTCAGATAATTTTGAGCTTGCAGTGAGCTTGACTCTCTAATAATTTCCTAATTATTCCCCCGTAAAAAGCTCAGTGTATATTTTTTATCCATTGGGCTTTTTTATTATAAAATCGCTCCCTATCTTTACATCATAAATGAAAAACAATACAGTACATACTTGGTGGTGGATTACACAACAATCGTTGTCGTAAGCACGCACCTATGTACCATTCATATACAGCCTGTCTTTACGACAGGCTTTTTTTTTGTTCTCAATTTTGAGAAAACAATATGTAACAAATGAAATATCAATTAACTACATTTTCAAAAAGACTCCTAGCAGATACCATCACTCCTGTATCGGTATACTTAAGGCTGCGCGATCGTTTTCCTAATAGTTTACTGCTCGAGAGTAGTGACTATCACGCAAATGATAATAGCTTCTCTTACATATGCTGCAACCCTATTGCTTCTATAAGCGTGGGCGATGGTATAATCACACAGCAATTTCC
>ENA-ORXC01000675-ORXC01000675.1-marine-metagenome-genome-assembly--contig:-NODE-675-length-23017-cov-3.636007_pt1 | contig 23017 bp, 26 predicted proteins | sample MGYA00237865_ERZ511478 | MGnify/ENA metagenome assembly ERZ511478
GGAGCGGCAGGAAAAAATAGAGTTTGAGATTCATCTTTACGAATGCCGGGAATGTCAGGAGGATTTGGCTGCCTTTCAGGATGTCACCTTGATGTTACATCATGCTGAGTGGATGAATGATTTGACAGTGCCGGAGAATTTGATTGCGAATATCAAAGAGCGGTTTGCAGAGAAAGAGCAGCACAGGCAGCAGAAATATAAGAAGCTTAAAAAAGTTGCATTGTTTTTTGTAAGTGTGTTTGCATTTGTGATCGGAATCGGTTTCTTTACTGGCGCTTTTGCCAATGTCTACTATGCATGGACCGAAGAGGATGAGCAACTTCGTACCTTCCTGCAAAAGGATCTTGGCGAGAGGATGAGCCTGGAAGCGGAAAGTGATGGGGTGAAAATCAGGATCAAAGGCGTCGTTGCTGATGATTATCAGACTCTTGTTTTTTATGAAATAGAAGATACAAATGAGGATAAACAATATGTGATGAATTTCGATGACGGGCTTACTATAGAAAATGAGAATGAACTCATGAAGTATGATACATATCCAAGGTATCATCCACCGGATCTTAAAGCGGAGATGAATAAAAAGGAAAAAAATGTGTTTTACGGCAAGGTTGGACTACGGCCGTTCGAGGAAGACAGCGGTGTTCTTAAACTGACTATTGAAAGGATTCAGGAGCTGGCTCTCGACGAACAAGAGGCAAGGCTGGGCTTTGGTTACAGGAGCAATGGATTTAAAACAGGTGAGTGGAAATTCGAAATCCCGGTGACTAAGCAGCCTTCTGTCGAGTATGAATTGAATGAAGAAGCAGAAATCGAGGGAATCCCGATTCGCCTGGATAAATTGATCATGGCCCCAACAGCCACGCTTTTGGAATATGGTATTCCTATGGATGGGCAAGAAAAGAGGATCGATAGGATTCATTTTGGCGATTTAGAAGTGGACAATGTAAAAGTGAAACCGGACCAGTTTGGCGGTGGATATAACTATTTACAGCCTGATGCAAATTGGCAAATACTCCAAATGTATTACGATCCATTTTTGGGAGAAGAACCGAAAGACGTCGCCGTTCAATTTGTATCTGCCTACTTTTCATTCGAAGACAAGAAAAGCATTGAACTGGATGTAAATGCGCAGTATCCTCAGACATTTGAATATGCGGGAAGCACCATCAGCATTGATAAAATTGAAATTGGGCAGCCTACAAAAATTGTCATCAGCAATCATGAAGTTAAAAATCGGGAATTTGAGACACTCCACCTTAATGTTGTAGGTGAAGATGAACAAGAGCCAATTTCAATAGGGATGGAAACCGAAGGAGTGCTCGTTGATAAGAACGGTGTTGAATACGATTGGAATTCAGGCACATTCGATTATGAAAAATTAGAACAGCCCCGGCATTTCGTTACCGTCCAGACCTTAATGTTAGATGGCAGCAAAGTCATCCCTAAAAGACTGGATATCTACGGATATAACTCAATGAAATATTTGGATGATATTGTGGAGATTTCGCTGGATTGATAAGCTACAAAAGCACGGCTGTTAGTAGTGTTTTTTATGGAGGATACCTAAGTTGAAAGAGCACAGGGACATATACCCTGTGCTAATCTTTTATGGGCTCATTATTCTTGTGCAGATGTAAAGGAAAGATTAATCGCGCATGGACCCTGCCTCTCGGGAAGTCATGGCACCTTGCCCTGCAGCTACATCTTTTTGGATTTGCTGTTTTACTTTTTCGGCATCTGTTCCTGAATAGCCAGGTTGCATCTCAGCGCCTGAATTTCCTTTAACTTGTTGATCCATCTGCATAAAAATCCTCCTTCGTTTGCGGTCTTATTATTAACATAGCCCAGTTTTTCATTCATTTTTGTGCAGGTATGAGTAATCATAAGCGGAGAATTTCCGGTTATTGAATAAGAGGACACTCAGGAAGCAGAAATAAGCGGAGCTATTCCGGTTAGCTGCTATAAGTAAGACGAAATTCAACGATTTGAAGGAAATAAGCGGAAAAACGACTCTTATTTTTAAAGAAATAAGGGTTGTTTCCAATTTAAGCGGAATTTCTCCGTTTATTTTACAAAGACTGTGAAATCATCAGGCATTTACCACAAGATGTTCATTCATTTGGTTAATTTTTAGAAAAAATAAGAATTTTATCTATTTTTTGTAAACAACTTCTATATAATGTATTTAGGTGTTGCACTACAAAAAAATTGTATATATGTTAAAGGTTGGAGGAGAGACATGATGTCTAATGAGCATGAGGTGTCATTGGATAAAGCTGCAGAAAGAAAGCCGAAAGTGAAGGTGGAGAGAAAAGAGGGAGAACCTACTTCGGCATTTAAGGGTGCTTCCTGGGGAGCACTGTTAGTTGGTGTTTCTGCTTATCTGATCGGTTTATTCAATGCAGCGATGGAATTGAATGAGAAAGGCTATTATTTTGCTGTATTGGTATTCGGACTCTATGCATCGGTATCTTTACAAAAGGCCGTGAGAGATAGGGAGGAGGACATACCTGTTACCAATATTTATTACGGGATCAGCTGGTTTGCGCTGATTGTCTCTATTTCACTAATGGCGATTGGTCTATACAATGCGGGAAGCATTATTTTAAGTGAAAAGGGATTCTATGGGATGTCGTTTGTCCTTAGTATATTTGCAGCCATAACCGTACAGAAGAATATCAGGGATACTCAGAGAGCAAAAGAAAGAGATTGATAGAGTGATAGCGGGGCGTGGATCCGATGTGGATTCAATGCTATAGAAGCCGAACAGGGACGGTTCCATCTGAGGAACCGTCCCTGCTTGCGTTAAGCCTTAACCTGCAATGTATCTTCGATTGTCTCCATGATATCGTAAGCACCGCTTGATTTATTGGAGCAGACCGTTGCAATGGTTTGAGCGGCTAGATAGTAGGCGGAATGGAAGCTGACTCCCGGGTCATAGCCCATTACATGGTATTTCGAAATTTGATTATCTTGCATCTTAATCCAGACTCCGTATCCATAATAGCCTGTTTCATTGACTTGTACGTGGGGAGTCAGCAGCTTGTTCAAGGACTCCTCTTTTAGTAAAAGCTGGCCGAGAAGTGTCTTCCACAGCTTGCTCATGTCATCTGTGGTGACGTAAGCTCCTCCGTCTGAGCCGCCTTTCACCGGCAATGAGTAGATATTGGTTTTCCAGCTCCCATCAGGCAGGTCGATATAACCTAAAGCCGTATTTGAAGGCAGAGCGTCAAAGGAGAAGTAACCAGAATCCATCATTCCCGCTTTTTTAAAAATATGTTCCTGTACATACTGAGTGAATTCCATCTTGGAGGCCTGTTCTACAATCAGGCCTAATAAAATGTAGCCTGCGTTATTATAGTGAAAGGATTCCCCCGGAGTGAATTTCATCTGCTCATCCTGGAACATAGGCAGGAAATCCTTTGGGCTCTTGATATGATACATCGGCCTTGTAATCCACAGCTCCTCGAAATCGTCCATGACATCCTCATCAAAATAGTCAGGAACACCGGATGTATGCGTCAGCAAATGATGAATCGTGATTTCCTCACTGAAACTTAGAAACTCAATATCAAGGCAATCTTTCAGTCTAGTATTGAAATTGAGCTTTCCTTCCTCCACCAGCTGGCAAATAGCGATCGCCGTGAATAGCTTGCAACCGGAAGCAATTCCGAAACGAGTTCCGAGATTGTTTTTTGATTTCTCAGCCCGATTGGCATAGCCAAAGCTTGCAGTTGATGCGTCGCCGTTCCCATCTACGACCATGGCCACTCCTGAAAAATCTACCCTGGACTGAATCTCATGAAGGGCTTCTTCAAATTTATTCATTTTGATCCTCCTAACCTTAACTACTATAAGGGTAACATTGGTCGTGTATAGATTATAGGAAAATTTTACAATAAGTGAGTTAGCTTGAGTCCGGACAGGAAGACTTGACAGAGAATAGTCCTTTCCTCAATATCAAAAAAAACAGCTGCTTAAGAATAATAAACTGTTCCGTTTAAAGGTGTATATCTTTTAAATGACAATGAAAATGGCGTGTAAACTGATATCAGTTTTGACACGCCATTTTTCAAATTTATTGTATTTTCGAATCTAAAATATAATGGTTCTTATTCAACAAAACCACCTGTTTGTTACTATCCTGCACCGTTCAATAAGAAAAATTAACCTCCATAGCCAATAAAGATCCTCTAGAACACTCCTTCACAAAATAAGAACAATCATTGTTGCTTGTATAAACTGTAACTTAGGAATACGACATAGTTTTTAAACCGTGTTTAATTCTTCCATTCGGAACCAATAATTTAAATGTAATAATTTTGAGGTGATAAGAATGACTACAATTGAACGGATGGATAAACTCGCAAAAGAAACTCAAGAAATAGTAAAACAAGTAATAGAGCTATGGCAACAGGAGGTAATTTTCTCCTGGCGGTGGTGGTTCGGAGTAATTGTAACAATAATCACTTGGTTTCTATGGATTAAATTCCATAAAAAAGAGAGTAGATATAGATTATTAACGGCTGGATTTTTTGTGATGACTATTTCTGTTGCATTAGATGCAATCGGCGTACAAATGGGCTTATGGTCTTATCGCTATGAAGTCTTCCCTTTCATACCTGCTTATTTACCTTATGATTTAGCGCTAATGCCAGTCATAATAATGAGTTTAATACAATATAAGCCTCACTTTTCACCCATAAAGAAAGCATTAATATTCGGTTTATTAACAGCGTTCATTGGTGAACCCCTAATTGTCGTAACAGATATATACAAGCCAATAAATTGGAAGATCTATTATTCGATACCGATTTATATCGTGATTTATTTAATTGCTTATTGGCTTACAAGAAGAGAAAACTTTGAAAAACTAGATGGTTAGCATCTCAAAACGGACCGGTTTATAAGAATAATTGAATCGAGATTACTGAGTATCGGGATTTTGAAGGATAAAGGAAGTATATGGAATATATTTAGTGGTATGGCGAAGGACTTTTGAATGACTTGGCAGAACTATATATGAGTAGGGAAGGGGGATGAATAGCATGAAAAAGCTATTGCTGTTGATCGTTTGTTTCATACCAATCATGTCAGCTTGTACCGATACCGAAACAGTTGATCAGCTTGTGAGTGAGAAAGAAACATTAGTCATGGATCTTACTGAGAGTAAAGAGGAAATCGAAAGGTTAAAGAAGAAAATATCCGAGCTGGAAAAGCAGCTTGAAATACATCAAAAAGAAATTGACCTGTTTTCCCAAATAAGCTTCCTATCAAGAGAGTTTGTAAAGGCACATACTACCGGGGACAAAGAAGCAGTGCAAGCTCTTCTGTCTGACGAACTGATCCTGGAGGAAAGGGACAATAAGTTATTGGTCAAGGGCAAGGATAATTTCGAATGGCATCTGTATTCTGCCGATAGTGGCCAGCTGGATGACTGGGTTATCCAGGGGTTTCAGTATCTGCCAGACCAAGATTCCTATAGGGTCCATATAAGAGAATTTATCATTGATGCAAGCGGTAAGCCGATCATTCCCCCGACATTCTTGAATCTTACATTTAAACTAATCAATGACGAATGGAAAGTTAATATAGTGGAATTTGATGTATAAAAAGAAAAGAAGCATAGGCGCCCTATGCTTCAATTTTATTAAAGAAGCTTAGAGACGCACTCTAGCTCCCAATCTTATTCATAAATATAACTGATTACATCCAGTGCCTGGTCGACAGTTTCTACCGTTACATTTGCTTTATTGGATAGTTCTTTTAAAGGATGAATCAAGGATTCTGGTCTGACGATAATCGTCGGTTTGTTCATTGTGATGGCTGCACTGGCGTCCATCGCGGTGTTCCATTGTTTATACTTTTCGCCGAACAGGGCAATGACGATATCGGATTTTTGCATCAAGACCTGTGTCCTGAAGTTGTTGATATCAGATGCAGCATCGTCTTTATACACATTGCCTGGCTGTTGCCCGAGAATATCCTCACCAATATTGTCGGAGCGATCATGGTTCGTCTGCGGTCCGACGAATACCAAAGGCAAGTTCTTTTCCTTCGCTTTCTTTGCAACCTGATCCCGCCAATCATCGTGAATCTGCCCAGCTAAATAAACCGTTAATTCCATCATAACACCCTCCAATTGAATATATTGTAATTCAATCATATAAAACTTTACTGATAATTCAAAGGAATTAGGGTGAGGTGAGCATCGGAACGGAATATGGTGAAAGTGAATACTAAAGAAACCGTTTATGTGCCCCAACTCGGAGGATTTGCAGGTTCACGGTCACATAAACAGGTTTTGTGTGCCCCAACTCGGAGGATTTGCAGGTTCACGGTCACATAAACAGGTATTATGTGCCCCAACTCGGTAGATTTTCGAGTTCACGGTCACATAAAGAGGTATTATGTTCCCCAACTCGGAGGATTTACGATTTCACGGTCACATAAACAGGATTTATGTGACCAAACTTGGCGAATTGGCGGGCACGTATCTGACATGAATGAAGCAAGTTTTACTCCAGCATGTTACCTATTGACAGATTGCCTGGGCATGAATTATATTGTATTTACATTATTTGAATAGTTCTCCTAAAGGGGAGTAGCTTTTACAACAGAGTCGTCATTTCGGAGGTTTCGCATCTCCCGGCTTTGTTGGCAACGTTGACGTTGTTAGCAAGACCTTTACCGTTTTGGTAAAGGTCTTTTTGTTGTTTTGGGACCTTTACCATGTCTGGTAAAGGTCTTTTTCTATGTATAGACCGCAGACAAATAAACAGGAACTTTCGATAATAGCAAACTATTGAAAAGGGGCTGGTTAAGGTGAAAAAGAAAAAAATGACTTTTGAGGAATTGCTGAAGGCTAATAGGCTCGAGCTGATGGAGGATGAAAAGCAGCTGGAAAAAATCGAGGAGCGGATTGAAGCCAGGCGTTTGAGCAATGTCCATAAATCCGGGAATGCATCTTGAAATACTGATTTTAAAAGGGGGATAACGTAATTGGAACTATCGATTTTATTTGAATACGGTTGGGTATTGCTGCTGTTGATCGCTCTTGAGGGCCTGCTGGCAGCGGATAATGCATTGGTTTTGGCGATCATGGTAAAGCATCTTCCGGAAGAAGAGCGCAAAAAAGCACTTTTCTACGGTTTGGCAGGAGCATTTGTCTTCCGATTTGCATCGTTATTCATCATTTCGTTCCTGGTCGATGTCTGGCAAGTGCAGGCAATCGGAGCGCTTTACCTGCTATTTATCGCGATTAACCATATTGTCAGGAAGCTATATTTTAAAAAATTGGAAGACAACAACAATGTTGACGAGAAAAAGAAGCCAGGTTTCTGGGCTACTGTTTTCAAGGTAGAGCTGGCTGATATCGCGTTCGCGGTTGATTCAATCCTGGCGGCTGTAGCCCTGGCGATGACTCTTCCGAACACCAACCTTCCGACTATTGGCGGTATGGATGGCGGCAAGTTCCTTGTCATTTTTGCCGGAGGGTTGATCGGTTTGATCATCATGCGTTTCGCGGCCAACCTGTTTGTCAAGCTGCTTCATTCAAGACCAGGTCTTGAAATCGCTGCTTTTGCCATCGTCGGCTGGGTAGGTGTCAAACTTGCGGTGTTAACATTGGGACACCCTGATATCGGAGTGTTATCCTACGATTTCGCCCATTCGAAGGAATGGAAGCTGTTCTTTTACGGCGTATTAATTACGATAGCAGCAGCTGGCTGGTTCCTGACGAAGGAAAAGAATCCTCAGGAAGCTGTTTGATCGTCTGAAAATCTAAAATGAACGGTACCACCGAAGCGCAGGGATATTACCCTGTGCTTCTTTCTGTTGAAAAAAGTTTTTTTCTGCCTTCATGTTGAATACATTTCTACCAAGTGAATGAAGTCCATGACATGGCTGGTTGAGTACATTGAGGAGGAAATCCCATGGTGTATGAACATACTAAAAAGACAATCACTACGGATAGGCTGGTACTACGATTATTTGAGGAATCCGATGCACCGGCTGTGACCAGGATGTGCAATAATTACAATCTTTATAAAAGCACCTTGAACCTGCCGTATCCGTACTCTCTCGAAGATGCTTTAGGCTGGATCGCACTGCATCAAGATAATTTTAATGCTGATCGATTTTACGAGTTTGCTGTAACAAATAAGGAAAGCGGAGAGTTATATGGAGCAGTGGCTCTCTCCAATAACCAGAAGTTCAGCAACGGAGAAATTGCCTATTGGATTGGAGAGGAATATTGGGAAAAAGGGTATGCGACGGAGGCAGCACAGGCTTTAATGGATTTTGCTTTCAGGTTAAGGGCTACCACAAGGTTTATGCCCGTTATTTTCAGTCAAACCCAGCGTCCGGAAAAGTCATGCAGAAATTGGGCATGAAAGAAGAAGGCGTTTTAATTGAACAGGTGAAGAAAGAAGGCCGATTTGAGGACCTGGTGTGTTATGGGATTATTAATTCTGCAGGGTGATAGCGAAGTTGAAGCTTGGGTGCGTACCCTCTGCTTCTTTTTTTTGCTTGATGGCCTTACATTATAGTCTTTTCTTTTATTATGGTAGAATGTCTTGCAAAGAGTTTTAAGGAGGAAGGAAAATTTGAAAAAACTGCCTATTAATGAAAATGGATTGAATGCTTCACAGCTTGTGTTTGGATGCATGGGGCTTGGCGGGGGCTGGGATCGCAGTCCAATCGAGCCGGAACATGTCAAGCAGGCACATGAGGCGGTTGAGGCTGCGTTAGAGTCTGGAATCAATATGTTTGACCATGCTGATATTTATACTTTGGGAAAAGCAGAAACGGTTTTCGGACAAGTTTTAAAAGAAAAGCCCGGACTTCGTGAGGAAGTCATCATCCAGTCGAAATGCGGCATTCGTTTCGCTGATCAGGAATCTGGCCTGCCCGGCAGGTACGATTTTTCAAAATCATACATACTCGACAGTGTAGATGGCATCCTTTCAAGGCTTGGCATTGACTACCTGGATACCCTTTTGCTGCACCGTCCTGATCCTCTAATGGAACCGGCTGAGGTGGGCGAAGCTTTTCATCAGCTAAAAGCTTCCGGCAAGGTGCGTTCATTCGGTGTTTCCAATATGAGTGCAGGTCAGATCCGTTTGCTGCAGAAGCATACCGATGAGAAAATGGTCGTCAACCAGCTTGAAATGAGCTTGAATAAAATCGGCTGGCTTGAGACGGGAGTCCATGTCAACCAGGAAGCAGCAACCCAAAACACCTTCCCTGATGGGACCATGGAATTCATGCAAATGGAAGGAATCCAGGTTCAAGCTTGGGGTTCTCTCGCCAAAGGACTTTATTCTGGTAAAAATATCGAGAATGAAAGCGAAAGCGTCAAGCAGACTGCGGCTATGGTACAAAAGCTTGCAGAAGAGAAACAAACGACACCTGAAGCAATCGTTCTCGCGTGGCTGATGAGACACCCGGCTGCCATACAGCCTGTCATCGGCACGGTCAACCCAGCGCGGATCAAAGCATGTGGAGACTCAGTCAACATCACCCTCAGCCGTGAAGAATGGTATTCATTGTATGTAAGTTCCCGAGGTGTGAGACTGCCTTAAGGAATTTGTGGAGTCAGCAGAATCATTCTGCTGCTCTTTTTTTGTTGTTCGTATATAACTAAATCTTATCAAGAATTATTAATTTTATTAAATTTTCTTATCGAAAATACACGAATATAATAAATGCAGGAGGTGTAAAAATATGGATTATATCATTCTCTTTTTTATTGGAATCATAGCGACTACGATTGGGACTTTGGCAGGGGGAGGAGGCTTGATCAGTTTGCCTTCCATGCTTGTGTTGGGCATTCCGGTGCATTCCGCGATTGCCGCGAATAAGGTTTCGAATACGATCAGCTCCTTCTCAAGCTTTTATCATCTTTATAGAGAAAAGAAGATTACATTTAAGGAATCTTTCTGGATTATCCCTGTCAGCCTGATTGGCGGGGTCAGCGGCGGATTCATTGCTTCGAAAATCTCAAGTGAAGACATGTATGTCGTGGCGATTGGCTTGCTGATATTTGCCTTCTTCGCCTCTTTTTTGGGGAAAGGGAGCCTGTCAGGTGATCAGCCATTAAAGCCTTCTGGAAAAAGTGTCCCAGGGTTATACGCAATCGGGATTTATGATGGACTTTTTGGACCGGGACAGGGAACGCTCATGCTCTATTTGTTTGCTCATTTGAACATCGCTTACATCCGAGCGGTCGGGTATGTCCGGCTTGCCACGTTTTCAAGCTGCTTAGGTGCAGCGATTACTTATATATCAACTGGGGCTGTGATCTGGCCAGTGACCATCGCCCTGATGCTCGGTTCAGTGACCGGAGCACAAATTGGCGTTCGGATTGCCAGCAAGCTAAACCCTAACTATGTCAAACCGATTCTGCGGGTAATGACAGTGGCTCTTGTCATACAGATTTTTTTCGAAAAAGTGGTGTAGCACGATACCCCCTTATTTATTATAAGGGGTTTTTTTCATGATACCCCGCTTACCATTCCAGTATTTTACTACTATGTTAAAATGAAAATATGGTATTTTAAGCCATTTTTAAAAGGGGGGAGAGTCATGTCTTCGGAAGTATTATCGATCACCGGCCTGAAAAAATCGTATGGCAGCAAAGAAGTGCTGAAAGGCATAGATTTGAAGGTTGATAAAGGAGAAATCATTGGATACATAGGGCCCAACGGTGCGGGGAAAAGCACAACGGTAAAACTGATGCTTGGTCTCGAGGAAGGGTATTCTGGAAGGATTGAGATTTTTGGAGAGGATATCGCTGGGCAGGGCGGCAGCTATAAACAGAGAATTGGTTATATTCCCGAAACGTCGGAAATGTATGATTCGCTTACGGCCCAGGAGTATTTGACATTCGTTGCCGAGCTGTATGGGATGGATTATGACGATGCCGACCGGAAAGCGGAGCAGCTGTTTGATGTGTTTGGCCTTGGTGATGTCTATCATTCTCGCATTTCGTCTTTTTCGAAAGGAATGAGGCAGAAAACATTGATTGTTTCGAGCTTCTTACATAATCCTGATTTGCTGTTCCTTGATGAGCCGCTGACGGGACTGGATGCAAACAGTGTGATGGTATTTAAAGAAATCCTCGCGAGGTTCGCAGCAGAAGGGAAAACCATCTTTTATTCGTCTCATATCATGGATGTCGTCGAGAAGATCAGCAACCGGATTGTCCTGCTGCACGGCGGCCATATCGTGGCGAATGGCAGTTTTGAAGAATTGAAGACTCAGAGCAAGGAAGGCTCGCTCGAAAGTATTTTCAACCAGATGACCGGTTTTCATGAGCATGAGGACCGTGCTGCTGAATTTGTATCCATTGTCAGGGAGGGGTGACGATGGAGAACTTTTTGATTCTAAGGCTGCTTGATTTGTTCAAGCCTGTCTTTTTAAAAATGGGTGTTGAGTACAAAACGATGCGGCGGATTCTCCAGGTCAAGCTGACGATGGACCAGCGCCGCAAGCCGACGGTATTCAGCCAGTCCATGAAAAAGAAGGATAAGCCGGAGAAAAATGAATTCTTCAAATCATTGTGGATCTATGGTTTTTTTGGATTGATGCTGATCCCGTTTTTATTTTTAAAAGAGAATTATCTGTTCCAGGTTTCCATCTTGTTCAGTATCTTCATGTTCATCATTATGACGACGCTGATTTCCGATTTTTCATCGGTCTTGCTCGACTTGCGGGATAAAAGTGTCCTCGACACAAAACCAGTCAAATCGAAGACAGTGAGCATGGCTAAATTGCTGCATGTGACAATTTATATGCTGTATATTACCCTTGCAACGACGCTGATCCCGTTGGTGGTCAGTGTGATTTTCAAAGGGATTCTGTTCTCGGGGCTGCTGCTTGCTTCATTCGCGCTGGCGGATATTTTCATCATTGCCTTCACGGCCTTGCTCTATTTGTTTATTTTGAGGTATTTTGACGGTGAGAAGCTGAAGGATATTATCAACTATGTCCAAATTGCCTTATCCATAGGGATTATGATTGGCTACCAGGTAGTGGCGCGTTCGTTTGAATTGGTGAATCTCGATTATCAACTGGAATTTGCCTGGTGGCAGCTGCTGCTTCCGCCGATGTGGTTTGCCGGCCTGTTCGATGTCCTGCTTGGGGGCAGCAGGAGCTTCGGTAATGTGATTTTGACTCTTTTTGCCGTGCTTGGACCTGTTGTGTCCATCCTTGTGTATGTAAAGATGATTCCAGATTTCGAACGCAATTTGCAGAAGCTGACGGCACAGACCGGCAAGAAAAAAGCGAGCAGCAAGTGGAAGGTATTCCGTTCCATGCCGTTCTTTATCTCAAAAGAGGAGCTGCCATTTTTCCGGTTCACGAGGATCATGATGAAAAATGAGCGAGATTTCAAGCTGAAGGTGTATCCTTCACTTGGCTTTGCCGTGGTGGTTCCGTTCGTGTTCATGTTCAACAGCTATTCAATGATGAGTTTCGAGGAATTCGCTGCGAGCCGTTCCTATTTGACTATTTATTCGGTCATGCTGGTCATCCCGATGTCGGTCATCATGCTTGCTCATTCTGGTTCCTATAAAGGAAGCTGGATTTATCAGGTCGCTCCGGTAAAAAGTTTGGGACTTATCAATAAAGCGGCATTGAAGGCATTCCTTTTTCAGCTGTTTTTACCATTGTTCCTGCTCGTATCGATCATGTTCAGCTTCTTGTTCGGACTGAGAATTCTCGATGACCTGATTGCCGTCTTCTTGGCGGCATTGATCTATACACTGCTGTGCTACCTGGCAGGAGAAAGGGAACTCGCCTTTTCACTGCCTTTTGATGCTGTAAAGCAGAGTGGGGATATTAAAGTATTTCTCCTGTTCCTAATCATCCCATTGTTTGTGGGACTGCACTTTTTAGCGTTGATATTGCCCTTCGGTGTTGCTGGGTATGCGATCTTGCTGTTTGCAGTGAATTGGATTTTGTGGAAGAGGCTGCGGTAAGGATTATTCAGGTTAAATAATGCGAAGAATGGAGAGTGACTTCAAAATGTCACTCTCTTTTTTTTGAGTGTTCATTTTAATAATTTATTAATAATTTGATAAGGGCATTTTAGGAACTCGCTGAGAGAATAGAGAATGTGAAAGGGAGGCAATGAGCTATGAAAAAACCGATTGTTGAGATAAAAAATTTAAAGAAAGTGATTGGAGATAAAACGATTATCCATGGAATCAGCATGGAGGTGTTTCCTGGTGAGGTGTTTGGGTTCCTTGGGCCGAATGGTGCGGGGAAGACGACGACGATCCGGATGATGGTCGGGTTGATGGGCATTACCGAGGGCCAGGTGCTGTTCAATGGGTTCAGCATCGAAAAAAACTTTGAGAAGGCGATTTCGCATGTTGGCGGAATCATTGAGAATCCTGAGATGTACAAGTTCCTTTCAGGTTACGATAACTTGCTTCAATATGCGCGGATGGTGCCGGTTCCGGTGAAAAAGGAAAGAATCAATGAAATTGTGAAGCTTGTCGGATTGGAGAAACGGATTCATGAAAAGGTCAAGGGCTATTCTCTCGGAATGAGGCAGAGGCTGGGACTTGCGCAGGCATTATTGCATTCACCTTCTTTATTGATTCTCGATGAGCCGACTAATGGCCTGGATCCTGCCGGAATCAGGGAAATCCGCACTTATATCAGGAAGATTGCCCATGAGGAAGGAATCGCCGTTTTTGTATCCAGCCATATGCTTTCAGAAATGCAGCTGATGTGCGACAGGATTGGGATTATCCAGGAGGGGCATCTGGTAAGCGTGGAAAGCGTCGGGGATTTTGTCGGGGATAAGGTGAACACTGTGATTGAGGTTGAACCGATTGAAAAAGCCAGGGCATTTGTTGAAAAGACACTTCCTGAGCTCAATCCAAAAATTAATGGAAATGAGCTGCTGGTTTCAGCCAGCCGAGAAAAGGTGCCTGCTCTTGTTAAGGCGCTGGCGGAAAATGAGTTTAACATCTATAAAATCTCTTCCGGGAATAAGACATTGGAGGAAAAATTCCTGGAAATGACGGAGGGGAAATAAATGAGCCATTTTTTCAGGTTAGTTCATAATGAGAATATAAAAATTTATAAACGTATGGGAACATGGGTGATGATCGGGATCCTGATTCTTGTCGTGGCCCTTGTTGGTATTTTTACAAAATTTGTGCTGGACCCTGGCAGTAATGCTGACTGGAAGGCACAGCTGAGTGCTGAAAATGCACAGCTTACAGAGAGTCTGGAATCTGCACCAATGCTTGAAGCGCAAAAGCGATTGTTAAAGGAAAGAATCGCTCTGAATGAATACCGGATTGAACATGATGTGGAACCAATTAAGCGAGATTCACTTTGGGGCTATATGGTTGATGCGACGACATTCACCGGGATTGCGGCTTTGTTCACGATTGTGATTGCCGCCGGGATGGTTGCGAGTGAATTTTCCTGGGGGACAGTCAAGCTGCTGCTCATTCGCCCGGTCAGCAGGACGAAAATCCTTCTGGCAAAATATGCTTCAACCCTGCTTTTCGCACTCTTGATGCTTCTATTATTGTTCAGCACATCTTTCTTGTTCGGAATTCTCTTTTTCGGCTTCGGAGGTGCGGAAACTCCGTATCTTTCCTACAGCAATGGCAGGGTTATCGAGCAGAATATGGTTACCCATATTATCGAGCTGTTCGGTTTCAGAAGCATCGACCTGATCATGATGGTGACTTTGGCTTTCATGATTTCGACTGTGTTCCGCAGCAGCTCGCTCGCCATTGGGATTTCGCTGTTCCTGATGTTCACGGGTCCGCAGCTCGTCCAGCTTTTAAGCCAGTACGACTGGGCAAAATACATCCTGTTCGCGAATACGGACTTGCAGCAGTACACAACGGGCACACCGCTTGTTGAAGGAATGACAATGACTTTCTCCATTGTGATGCTGTTGATTTACTTCGCGCTGTTCGCTTTTCTGTCACTGTACATTTTTAAAAAGCGGGACGTTGCGGCTTAAGTTTAACTATGTTATGAAAGAGGAAACCGCTTTTAGTGGTTTCCTTCAATTTTTTAAAAATAGGACGGTAATGACATGGAAGAAGATTTGATCTTGATTGTGGAAGATGAACGGGAAATTGCCGAACTTGTCCGTGATTATCTGGAGGCGGAGGGGTTCCGAAGCACCCTGGCTTTTGATGGACTTGACGGGCTGAACCAATTTATTGAACATCAGCCTGCGGTGGCCGTGCTTGATGTCATGCTGCCAAAAATGGATGGAATTGAGCTTTGCCGCAGAATCAGGGCGGAGTCGAATATTCCGATTATCATCATGAGCGCGAAAAAGAGCGATACCGACAAAATTATCGGACTTGGAATTGGCGCTGATGATTATGTGACCAAACCGTTCAGCCCGGGGGAACTTGTTGCAAGAATCAAGGCGCAGCTAAGAAGGTTCAAGCATTTATCCGTTCAAAAGGAGCCCGAAAATATAATCAGATTTCCGGGGTTTGAGATTAATTTGAAAGAATACACGGTGTTTTCAGCAGGAAATCAGGTTGAGCTTTCGGCAAAAGAGTTTCAACTGCTCGCGTTCATGGCCTCCAATAAGGGCCAGGTATTCACAAAGGAACAGCTGCTTGAAAACGTTTGGGGCTATCAGCATGTGGGTGATACGAACACGATCACCGTATATGTAAGAAAGCTGCGCGAGAAGATTGAACCTGACCCGTCAGAACCACAATATATCAAGACGGTCTGGGGAATCGGCTATAAATTCGATGGTGGAAGCCGATGAGATGGGGGCTGAAGCCGCGGCTGATTTTCGCTTTTATCAGCATTATCGTGCTGCCGATTGTGGCATCGATTTTGTTTATAGCATTATTTTCTGCAAGTATGGACCAACAGGCAGGGAATAAGGATGAACTGGATCTTCTCTTGTCTGAGGTCAAAAGTACGATTGGCGAGAATGCAAAGTATCTTGCAGAACCAGATTTCTTTTACGAAAAGGCAAGGCCTCTCCTGAAAAAATATGATATCGAGCTGAAGGTTTTCTCCGCTGATGGCGATCCTGTATTCAATTCGGCAGCGCATCAAAGAAGTGACGGAGCATCTATATGGCCGGATAGGCTCAGCAAGTTCAATGTGGACATACTGACCCAGGAACATGGCGAATTGTCTGCTGAAATCCAGGCTAATTCCTTTTCTGTCCCGCCATTCAGGCAGTTTCAGGAGATTATCTATGCAGTTCTTGGCGGGGCTGCGATTGGGCTGTCCGTCATGGCCGCTCTCATTTTGCTGTGGACATGGTATATTTCGAGGACGGTACTCCATCCTTTAAAGGAAATATACAATGCGACTGAGGAAGTCATTGAAGGGAACCTGGATTATAAAATTAAATATGTAAAACAAGATGAAATCGGCCGGTTCATCGAGGGATTCAACCTGATGCGCAGCCACCTGAAAAAGTCGATTGAACAAAGGCAGGAATATGAACGGGCGCGAAAGCAGCTGATTGCCAGCATCTCGCATGATCTGCGCACGCCGCTTGCTTCGATCAAGGGATATGTAGAAGGGCTGGAAGATGGGATAGCGAGGAATGAGGAGATGCAGCGGAAATATTATCGGGTTATCAAATCGAAGACCGATCAGCTGGACAGGCTGATTGATGATTTGTTTGAGTTTTCCAAGTTCGAGCTTGAGCAGCTATCGATCGATAAGTCCCTTGTGAACAGCTCCGAGTTTTTCGAGGAGTCCTTTCATAGTGCGCAAATGGATTATGGCGATGTAGACCTGGTTCTGGCTGGCCCGCTGCCGTCGGTCAGTCTGAATATCGACAGCGGCAGAATCAAGCAAGTCTTGGCGAATTTGATTGATAATGCCGTCAAGTACGGGGGGACGAAACTCGTCATGAAAATCGAGAAACGGGGCGGTTTTGTCGAGGTAAGCATAAAGGATAACGGACAGGGTATTCATGCAGAAGATCTGCCATACATCTTCAATGCCTTCTTCCGCGGAGAAAAATCCCGATCCAGAGAATCCGGCGGCACGGGACTCGGCCTTGCGATTGTAAAATACATCATCGAAGCACATGGCGGAGAGATTTACGCTAAAAGCCAGCCTGGAAAAGGCAGCGAATTTACTTTTACATTGCCTTTGTATCTGAGGCAGGGGTGAAGCATGGGGGGTACCCTGTGCTTTTTTTTGCGCAATTGTATGAGTGTTTATCTTTGTTTTCAGAAAATGAGAGTTCTTTCATGGAATAATATGTTAAAATTCGAGTGAAGTCTTATATGGAATTGGAGCGATTATATTGTCAATTGATATTATTAAACAAAACAAACAAAGCTGGGATACAGTAGCTCATCATTTTGATGGCAAGGATGCGTTGCCCAGCTATGGTCCTTTTGCACAGACTGAAGAGGAATTAGGGTTATTTGGAGGCATCAGCAATAAAAAAGTACTTGATATCGGCTGTGGAAGCGGCCATTCACTGAGATATATGGCCGACAAGGGTGCGAGCGAACTTTGGGGAGTTGATTTGTCCGAGGCTCAAATAAGAACTGCAGAAGAAACTCTTAAGGATGTGGAACACAAACTTTTTTGTGCACCAATGGAGTCTGATATTGGACTGCCAAAGCAATACTTTGACGTGGTTTACTCTATTTATGCAATCGGCTGGTCGACTGATCTTGCTGCCACGTTTGAATTGATCCATTCTTATTTAAAGCCTGGTGGCGCCTTTATATTCAGCTGGGATCATCCATTATATGCCCACTTGAAAAGCCGGAATGGTGAACTCTATCTTGATGGATCTTATCAAAATGAAGGGGTTACGCAGTACGAAAATTTTAAAGGAGAGGAAGCACCGGTAATCATTCCTAACAGGAAGATGGCGACCTACATAAACGAATTAATCAGAGCAGGTTTTACGATTGACTCTGTGATAGAAAGCGATGTTTCATCCGGATTTGATGGAGCAAGTGAGGAAATATCTGATCGTTACTATTCTTTGTACAAAGCAAGAAGATTCCCGACGACTATGATTATTAAATCTATAAAAGGGTGAATTAAAACGACACCCTTATGAAGAGGAAAAGTGATGCATAAGGGTCTCTTTCTTCTCGAACGGTGCCCTTATGAAGAGGAAAAGTGATGCATAAGGGTCTCTTTCTCCTCGAACGGTGCCCTTATGAAGAGGAAAAGTGATGCATAAGGGTCTCTTTCTCCTCGAACGGTGCCCTTATGCAGAGGAAAAGAGATCCATAAGGGTCTCTTTCTCCCCGAACGGTGCCCTTATGCAGAAGGAAGAAGCAACATAAGGATACGATAAGCTCCGAATTATACCCTTATGCAGAAGGAAGATGCGGCATAAGGGTACGATAAGCACGGAATCATACCCTTATGCAGAAGGAAGAAGCGACATAAGGGTACGATAAGCACGGAATCATACCCTTATGTTGAAGGAAGAAGCAACGTAAGGGTACGATTAGCCCCGAAAGGTACCCTTATGAATTTGAAGTGCTGTGAATAAGGGTACATTTGGCCTTGAAAGCTCCAAAAAAGAAATTTCCTGATTTCCAGAGTCTCAGATTTTCATCCCACGCATACATTTATAGGTAACAGCAATTTTATGTGCAGCGAGGTGATGACATCATGTTTTCTGTTACGGGAATGCAGGGCTTTGAACTGTTTTCTGCTGAGCATTTGATTACTCTTGGTATTTTCTTTGGAGTCTGTCTTGGATTGGTGCTATTCAGAAACCAAATCAGGCCGCATAAAAATGTTTTAAAGTGGATCATATTTTGGACTCTGGTGGCATGCCAGGTTTCACATCAGTCATGGCTCATCCTCACCGGGCAATGGCAAATCAGTGACCTTCCTTTGCATATGTGTTCGATGAGTTCCTTCCTGGCAATGTACCTCTTTTTAAGGAAAAGCGTGAAAGGATTTTATGTGCTCTACTTCATTGGCACCTTGCCGGCGATTTTAGCCATGGTTACACCTGAAATGTCTTATACCTTTCCTCATTTCGACTATATCGAATACTTCCTCAATCACTCAGCCATTCCGATTGCCGTATTGTATTTCATCCTATTTGAAGACTACAGAGTTCCCCGTAAAGCGATTCTGTTCACATACCTTGTCGTGAACCTGATCGCCGTTCCCATCTTCATTTTCAATTTCCTGTTTGATACGAACTTCTTCTATCTGGCGAGTCCGACCGAATCCGAAACGATCCTGTCCTTTTTCGGAAGCGGCATCATGTACTATCTGAACCTTGAAGTGGCAGCATTGGTTGTGTTCAGCATTTCATATATCCCGATGTGGCAGCTGATCAAAGCGGAAAACAGAAAGCGGCTAAAGGCTTTTTATCGGCAAAAATAGGGAACCTCACTTTACCAGTCACCTTACAATAGTAAGGTGATTTTTTAATAGAGTAATATAGTAAAATTATCCTATTTACTGTAATATATTGGATATACATCTAATAGAGAAGAAGGGTGCGCATGAAGGTTCTATTCATAATCTTAGGTATAGCTGCTTTACTTTTCATGGGTTATAAAGCATACCTGAACATCCGGCAAAGATTGAATTACATCACAACTATTTCAAATCTTGTCGAGTATTCCAGAGATATCAGCTACTATTGCGAACTGAAACCAGAGCTTAAATATCGTTATTTAAGTCCTGCGATCAATTGTATTTTAGGTCCTAATGTAGTCGAAGACAGTATGCTCAATCCCTATACTGCTTTTGAAAGGATACATCCCGATGATCTTCCTGTGCTGTTAAAAAAAGTAAGCGGGGAATTGGAGTACGATACGCCCATCATCCAGCGTTGGAAAAATGATGCGGGCAAATATATTTGGTTTGAGGAATATGCTACCCCGATATATAAAAATGGCCAAATTGTTGCAATCCAGGGAATCATCAGGAATATCAGTGATAAAATTGAGCTGCAAAAACATCTGGAATACAAGGTTACCCATGATCCGTTAACCAGTTTGTACAACCGGGAATACTTTGAAACAATGATGGATCGGTATGATCATCAGATAAATTCAGCCATTTCAATTTTAGTTTTTGATCTGGATGATTTGAAAAAAATCAATGATCGATATGGTCATAGGGTAGGCGATCTCCTGATCAAAGAAATGGCCGACATTTTAAAAAGTTACAGTGATGACGACGTGATTGCCTCAAGAATTGGGGGTGACGAATTTGCCATATTGCTGGTGAATAGCTTACCCACTCAGGCAGAGACCTTCATTGCCGCGATCCAAAGGGAAATTGACCTTCTGAACAGTGATGAAGGCAGGCTATATAAAGTCCACCTTTCAAAAGGTTATGCCTTCGACCACTCATCACTCGGTAAAATGGAAAACTTGTTCATAGAAGCCGATAATCAAATGTATAGAGAGAAGAAGTACAATAAAACTTATAGGTTCGCCAATTCAGCAAGTTCTGTAAGATAAATCTCCTGGAATTCTTGTGCAGGATTGAGTTCTTTACTGTTACTATTGTTTTAACTTGCGAAGTAGAGAAGAGATGGATTTAAGTGAGACGGATGATACAGTGTTCGTCTCTTTTCTTATGGTTGTTGTGGTAAGCGGAGTACAGAGCTTCATGATTGTTTTTGCATTAGTTAATGCTGCGGTTAAAACCTGCAGCAACTGACAAATAAATCATATTGACTCGTACACTCGAATCCTGTAAAGTACAAAAGTATGTTTTTTGAAATGTAGAAAGTCGAGAGCCGCCAGCCACAGGACAAGGAAAGCTTTCAAGCGATTGAATTCACGTCCGTAGCGGCATTATGGGGGACTTGCCGGTTTAATGCGGGTACTTCTGCTTGTCGTTGTTGACCAAGGTACTTGCGCACTTATTAATAGGAGGCAGAAATGGATACTCAGAATCAAACACAGGTTAAAATTACAACAGCAGATCCATCAGCACTAGGTTTGTTTGGACTGGCGATGGTTACATTAGTGGCGTCTTCCCAGAAACTTGGGTTCACAGATGGCGTTTCATTCATCATCCCATGGGCAATTTTCCTTGGTGGACTAGCACAGCTTTATGCTGCGATCCTTGATGGGAAGCATAACAATATATTTGGAATGACAGCTTTCGGTGCGTTCGGCCTCTTCTGGTTCGGTGTCGGAACAACTTGGCTGATTCAGCTCGGATTTTTCGGTGAAAGCCTTGCAGCAGACGGTGATGGGAAGCAACTAGGAATGGCCTTCATCGGCTATTTGATTTTCAGTGTCTTCATGACGATTGGAGCCCTGGAAACGAATAAAGTCTTATTCTTCATTTTCGTATTGATCGATTTCTTATTTATTGGTCTTTCATTAAGTTCATTTGATATCATCCATGAGGCCTCACATATGCTGGCGGCCGTGTCAGAACTGGGCATTGCGATTCTGTCATTCTACGGTTCAGCAGCAAATGTACTGAATACCCACTTCGGAAGAGTTGTCCTGCCAATTGGCAAGCCATTCGGGATTTTCAAGAAATAAGGGGAAGGTGCTAAGCATGAATGCTTAGCGCCTTTTTTTGCACAAAAAAGGCAGAGAGGTGAGGGGGGAGTAACGGAGATGGCAGTGGTTGCCTGGGATGATAGAGGAATGACAGTGGTCAGGCAGGAATTAGGAACCCGGATTGGGGAGAAACCCGAATTTCACTTTTAATTTTGCAATAATTACTCGGAAAGTTTTAATCAAACGTTTGATTAAATAGTTTTTGGTTCTAGGGAACTATGCATTCCAGGCTATTTCATTCTGTGAAACAAAGAACCATCCCTCTTTTTAAAAGAGAGATGGTTCTATAGTTAATTAATCTCACGTATTGAATTTTGTTTAACATTGGCAGGGTGAACAGGCTCTGTGCTTTCCTGCAATCTAGCAGGCAGGCCCTGAATCGATTGGACGACTGTATCCAGCTTTGCTTCGATTCGGTGAAGCAAGTACAAAGTCACTACAATCGGGAATCCTACATCGCTGATGAACGGAATCAGCTGCTCCATATGCGCTTCCTCCTTCCTTTCATTTTGAAAATAAGAGCCGGTCTCTAGTAGAAGACCGGCCCGCTTTCATTAAATTAGTTCGTAATCGGTTATGTTGCGTTCGACGACGCGTGCGCTGTGAACGGAAACAAGAGTTCCATTCGCTGGCAGGAATGCGTTGGAAGCGATGATTTGCTCCATTGCCAGCTTGACAGCTGCTGGATCAACCGGCTCCGTCGGGTTATCAACTGTCAGCTTGGCATACTTGCCAAGAGCCGTAGTGAATTGCAACTCAAGTGTTTTAGCCATGTTTTTCACCTCCTATTGATTTAGTAGAATGCCAGATTAGATGATTTCGAAGCTGTCGTTACGCTCCACAGAGCTTAACAAGTTTGCGCTAAGGCCACCAAGTGCACCAGCCGCCTGCTGAACCTGGTCAGCAGTAGCTTCCTTTCTCACATAGCGGTAAGTCTTAGGCTTGAAAATCGACTCGCCCTTCTCATCAACACCAGCCTCAAACATCAGCCTGATATTAGAATCCTTCAATATCGCCATTGCCATTTGCTCCACCTCCTTTCACCTTCTATATACAGATGGGGAAGGGAAAAGGACAGGGTGGGGTGAAGATTATTTTGGTGGAAATTAGCTGAGCTTCAGTCTGCTAAATTGATTAGGCAGGAGGGGAATCCTCTGTTGATATAGTTCTATCGGACAAAGTAGAGGAAAATAAGGGGAAAGTGTCCGATAGAAGGGCTCTATCGGCCAAACGTAGAGGAAAAGAAGAGGAAAGTGTCCGATAGAAAGGCTCTATCGGACAAACGCAGAGGAAAAGAAGAGAAAAGTGTCCGATAGAAGGGCTCTATCGGACAAACGTAGAGGAAAAGAAGAGGAAAGTGTCCGATAGAAGGGCTCTATCGGCCAAACGTAGAGGAAAAGAAGAGGAAAGTGTCCGATAGAAGGGTTCTATCGGACAAACGCGGAGGAAAAGAAGAGGAAAGTATCCGATAGAAAGGCTCTATCGGACAA
>ENA-ORXC01000676-ORXC01000676.1-marine-metagenome-genome-assembly--contig:-NODE-676-length-23016-cov-11.885479_pt1 | contig 23016 bp, 30 predicted proteins | sample MGYA00237865_ERZ511478 | MGnify/ENA metagenome assembly ERZ511478
TGCACCCTCAAGAGGTACAGGCAGCGGCTGCGGCCGCCATCGCCGGTGGACGTGACGTGGTGGCTGTTCCTGGATTTCGATTCTTCGGTCCAGCCCAGGTCGCGGCGGCTGTGGCAGCGTTTGCTGGCGTGGGTCTGCCGCAGGAGCGGCGCCTTCGTCTTACACGCGCCGTGGCGCTGGCCGCCGACCAGAACGACCTCACAGGGAATGTGGCCGTGGATGCGCACGAAGAGGACGTCGCCCAGTCTCTCTTGCGCCACTGCCTCCGTACCAGCTGCGGCCGCATCCCCTTTGGCATCCGCTGGCGCGTGTTGGCCTTTCTACGAGCGCAGCAGTAACGTGATGTCGTCGTGTCAACCAATGGCTGTGGTGGAGGGCACGGTGATGGCCGTCGTACAACGGACTGATCCCACGCCTCAAGAAGCAGGAGGTGCGTGCCAGTTGCGCTTGCATATTTGCACAACGCGTCGCCAAGTGCTCCGTATGCGCCTGTTGTCCGCTTTTATCTTGTGTTTTTTCTGGTGTGCATGACTCTTGCATCCTGTTCGATACGGCTCCTTAAAATGCACATTGTGCCTCAGGCGTGCAGGAAAGACTCTGTGCCTCTACATCGAGCTTGGAGATAATCGTTTGCCGTCGCGCCACGATCCGAAAACAGAGAGAAAGCGACAGCGGTCGCCTCCTCAGCCGGGATGTGTCCAGCACCTGCATGAATTGACAATCAGACTCATCGGACGTGTCCTGATCGACGGCAGTCGCCCGAAAAGTGGGAGACTGGTTCATGCGGAAAACCAATTCAACAGCACCACGAGGCACCGGCACGATCGTCTCCGAGTTTGATCATCAAAACGAATATCTGGTTTCGACGGCGCCGCCGCGTCGCGGGCGGCGGCGGCTGTCGCCGACGTGGCCCGTGTGGTTGTCGTGTGGGATGCGCCGCACGCAGCGATGATGTGACCGTCGTGGGCGGGGACGGTGGCGTCTTGGTCGGGCGGATGGCCACCTCGGCCGCCGTCGCACGCGCCGGTCGGTGTCAGGTGGCACGCGTACCGGGTGCGCGGGGCGGCGCGTGGCGGCCGACCACAGCGGCGTCGCGCCACCGTGCAGTTGCGTCCTGCCCGTGCCTTCTCGCCGCGCGGGTGCGTGGCCACTGTCGGCGTCCGTGCGCTCGGCACGCCCGCGCGCACCACCGCCGGTCGTGGCCGCCGTTGCGACCGCTGCCGGTCAGAACGGGCGGCGGCGACGCGGCCACCGTCGGTCACACCCGCCGCCGTGGCTGACGGCGATGACGGGCGCGCGGCCCTCGCCCGCCGGCGGCGGCGGTGCCAGTGATCAGGCTGCGCACAGCGCCGCGGCCGGTGGTCACTGGGGGAGCAGGGCGGGGGGGGGGGGGGGGGCGCCCCGGAGCTCTTACCCGTGGCGGCAGAGGCGCGTCGTCCCGCGGCGGCGGTGCGTCGGCTGACACGGGCGCGCGAGCGACGACGCGGGCGCCGTGCCGACGGAGGCGGGCGCCGCCGCCCCACGGCCGCCGGTGGTTGGCCACTCGCCGGCGACAACACGGCCGGGGGTGCCGGCACCGACGCCGCCGCTGACGCAATGCGCAGCGTGTCCCCCCCGGTGTACATGGGCGGCTACGGCCGCGCCGCGGGGGGGGGCGGAGTCTGTCGCAGACCGCACTTACGGCAACGTTCGCAGCGGTGGCGCCGCGCACGTCGTCTGGTGGCGCGGCGCTCTGCGGTCGCTCGCGCCCGGGCGCCGCGTTGCCGTCTGCAGGGGTGCTCCAATCCGAGCCCCCTACGCCCCCGCGTCTCAATCCGCCCCCCCACCCCGGCACCGCGAGTGGCGTTGCATCGGCGGCGGTGCCGCCGCCGTCGCTGCCGCCGTCACTGCCATGGTGGCGGCCGCCGGTACCGCCGCACGGCGGAGGCGGCGGTGCGGGGCAGGGCAGCAGACGAGTTTGACGGCGGGCGGTCGGGCGTCCGCGGTACCGGCGTGTCGGGTGCTTCTTGCATGCAGGCTGCTCGCCGGCTCCACCGCAGCTGCATCCACCGGGTGCGGCCTCCACCGGGTGCGGCATGACGACGGCATCACCGCCACGGTGGCCGCCACAACCTTCCCGGCGCCGCACCGGTGACGGCGGAGTGGGGGGAGGCCAGGCCCCTTGGGCGGCGATGCAGGGGGCGGCAGGGGTCGGCGGTCCCCCCGTGTCGGACGCGATGTTGCCGACCCCATCGCCGACGAGCGGGCGGGAGCGGCGCCGCTGCAGCTGTTGGTGGCGGGCGTGGGTGCCGCCACCAGCGCGCTCGCCCACCTGCGACAGGCGGCAGGTCTCAGCGGAGGCAGCTGCGGCGGGCGGCGTTTCCGACACCGCCGCGTCGGTTGTCGCCATTATATATGAGGCTGAGGTCGGGCAGGTGGAGCTTGTGGCGCCGCTCGTGACGGCAGCCGGCAGCACGGCACGCGGCCTCGCGGGGGCGCCTGCCCGGGTCGAGCCTTCTTTTTTTGCATTTGTGAGGCGGCCCATCATACGCGGAGAGATTACCGCTGTCACCGTCGCGACCGCTCTTTGCAAACGTCCCTATAAGCCCGCCCGAAGCAAGTGGACCGCTTTTGCGAAGAGAAGACTTGTTTCCAGCCTCCGCCACGTCCGTTGCACTGGCAGAGAGACAACGCATCTATCACGGGAGGCAGTGACTCGGACCAGCGCGCCGGTTCTCACAAGCGCGGCGAGTGTCGTGCATGGAGATCGACCATTCCATTACTTTGGCACGCCGTGCGGCGGGCACTCGCGAGACACGCTCCGCACGAGGCGCACGCCTGTGGTAACCACGAGCCTCCGCAGATCTGCCCCCTCCCAGTACCGCCAAGGGCGTGCTGCACGCACGCATTGGTTCACAGGAGGACAGGCAAACCCAGGCACATCCGACGGCCGCTGGCTGCGCCCCGCAGCGCTGCGCTGCACCCCCCTGCGCGCCCCCAGCGGAGCACCGCAATCGACGTTCATCCCACGGCCGTGTCCTGAACCCTGCGAGCCTCGCTCTTGGCAGGTCCGACGTGCCACAATCGGTCGTGACTGATGCCCACCCCCCCCGTTGCCACCGAAGCCCTCTGATCCACCGGAGCCGCTGCGCTCTGTGCACCGACACCCTCGATGCTGGCATCTCACTCCTCATCTGCTCTGTGGCCCCACTCCTCGGCTCCACACGCCTCGCTGTGCACCTGGGCCTCCTCCCTGTGGGCGGTCCACACACAACCTGCGCACGCCCCCAACTGCGCCCTTTATGAGCGCGGTGCTACCGGGGTTGAGGATGAGCGACTATCTCTGTGCCTCCACCGGTCTCTTGCTTCACCACCCATTGCCGCCCCCACCTCACCACGTAATACCCCGCCGGCGCCTGCCACCACCGCCTGCTACGTCGGACGTGCGGAGCCCCGCACCGGCGCATCCGGGCTGACGACGGCGCAATGGCGCGCGTCAAGCAGTCGGCGGTGCGCCATCGTCCGCCGATGGGCGAGCCTATGGGGCCCGGCGGGCGCCGCATCATCGGGACCAGTCTGGTGCGCAAGACCAAGGCTATGACTTCCACCGGTATCAAGACCACCAAGCGCTACCGACCCGGCACAAGGGCCCTCCGCGACAGCCGCAAGCTTCAAGCGTCCACTAAGCTGGTACTTCCAAGGGCACCATTTGTGCGCCTGGTGCGCGAGGTCGCGCAAGAAGTGCGTCACGACTTCCGCTTCACGAAGGAGTGCATCGCCGTTATTCAAGAAGCCGCAGAAGGTCACGTGGTGGAGGTCATTCAGGACGCCTACGCGTGCGCCCGGCACGCCAAGCGCGTCACGCTGATGCCCAAGGACCTACTGTTGGCACAACGCATCCGCGGCGAGCGCAGCCGCCCCTGGAATTCCGGACCGACGGCCGTGGACGCTGCGCTGAACCGGCGCATCCGCGGGGGGGAACGGGTGTGATGTTGTGGGCAGTTCGGATTGTCGTTCGGGTAGTGGCGGTGGTCCATGTTTTTGACCAAGCCTGTTGTTTGGGTGAGTGGGCGGGCGCCTGCGCGTGTTGTGCGAGCGAGTATGTGGTACGGGTGGGTCGTCTTGCGGCCAGGGCTTCTCCCTTGGATGTCACAAGGCCGTACCTCACAGGATGGCGAAGACACATGTGTGAGAGTATATTTTAAGTGAAGCTCATCGGCATTTTGCCCCACCCGCGCCCAGCTCTCCTCGTAGTGGCGCACGTGACGCGCGATTGTGTCTCCCTTCCGTGAAGCGGAGGCCCGTCGCACCGCCACCGTGTCCCCCCGTGCTCCAGAGGCGTCGAGGAACACCGATAGCCCAGACGCGTGCCGGCGCAGCGTCACGTTCCGCCCGGAGGCATCAGTGCCAACAGCCCCGTACGACGCCCCTTGCGGCAGCGTCAGTTGCACACTGGTTTCCCACCATAGGCAGCAGCCGTACTCCTTCTCACTGTGGCTCTCCCCCGTTCCGCCATCCTCACCGCTCCGCCACGCACAGTATGCGCATGCGCCGCGCCGGTTCTGTGCGGCGGAGGCCCCACGTGTACAACCTCCCTCTCGCCCAGCTCCCCTGGCAGGGTCACAGACGACGCTCGCTACTGTATCTTTTCCGTAGCCAGCCCTCGTGCCTCAACTCCTCACCGTCGACCCCTGCCGCAGGCGCATCTAGGAACACACTCCGACCAAACGCGTCCCGGCGCAGTGCCAGCTCTACCCGGAGGCACCACTGGCATAACAGCAAAAAAAAACGTGGCTCTAGGAAGCATCAGTCGCACAGTCCTTGAGCATCGGCGCTCAGCATCCTACGCGCCGTCGACGAATAACAGCTGAGGTGCATGGCGGTGTCGAAAACCGCAACCTACGGCCGCGCGCCCGCAGTTTTCTGCCTCGGCCGACTCAGCCGTTGCCCCATTGGCACGGGTAGGCGACCGCGGCCTGCTAGCGCACTGGCTACGACTCTGCCGCCCCCCGAACGGTACGCATTGCGTTCTGGGCGCCGCGAAGGTAACTGCTGCGTCCCCCGGGCGGCCGGCGGCGGCGGCATACACCTCCTCTTGTCTTAGCCACCACGCTGTCCGTGGCATCACCTCCATCCGTGGTGTTCCTTCCACCACGTGGTGCGCGGCCGCGCTGCCGCCAAAGAGGAAGCGCTGTATGGATACCGCGCGAGTAGTGTCACGCACAAAGTTTATTACATTAGTCCACCGGCGCGCGGCACCCAACCGACTCTAAGCCCAGCCCCGATCTGCTCGTGAAGCACCCAACTCCCTACAGCTGCCTGTATCTCGCCCGCGTCCACAACGCCGGCATAAAAAGGGGCGAGGTCCCTGCCCAGCTCGTCGGGGTCGTGGATCATTGTAATGACGATGTCCATTGCCATGACGTGGTACAGCATGCCCTTCCGTGTGCACTCCTCCAACAGCGGATGACACGCCGCCAGAGGGTACTCACGGTGCAGGAAATCGAGGAGGAAGTCCGCAGACTCTCCGGCAGCCGCCACAGGCCGGCCGGGAAAGCGCATATGGTAGGCCGCCAGACGTCGGGCTTCCATTGCGTGGAGCCGCGAAGACGGGGAAAGGGAATCAGCGCGGGAAAGAACGTGGTAGAGCGAAGATCGGGGGGGTGACTGCAACAGCAGGGCGACGGAAGAGGTGGCGGCGTTGACTGGGAGAAGTAAGCAGAAAAATGAAACAGACCTGGGTCACAAAAGCCAATCACGTGAGCACTCTGATGGGTGATGGTTTGGTGATGGGCCTCTTTTCGGATTCGACGCAAATACGACAATTCACAAAAACCATGCTGCTTCGAAAAGTAACCCGCCAACAGAAGAACCCTCAGTTGGCGACCTTGTTTGCATCGTGTGAGACAGCTGCCTCATTGTAACTTGGCGTTGTGCAGGTCAGGGGGGACTTCATCGTCACTTTCCACTGTGTCTGGGACTGAGTTTGCGGTGCTCGATCATCTATAATGATGCCAGTGGGTACTTGCAATGGAATGTGTTTGACTTCGTCACGCCCGTGTGCGTCTTCTGGGCGCTTTCTGGTCACCATAGCCACGACGTGGGGCCCACAGAGTGACAGAAGGTCGCGTGCAGGCGTATACAGCCACCTCTGGCCTCTATCCTCGCTCTAGGGGCGTGGCAGGAAGCGGTCGTTTCGGAGTGCTTGCGGTATTGAGCGCTGGGCCCTTGTCAACGCGCTGAGAGTCTCATCTTATGTAAAAGCACCGTCGGATTTTCATGTCTCCTTTCCGGTCACACGGCTGTCGGTCTTGGTTGAGATGCCCTGCAGCACTTGGCGAAGTCTCGCACAGGGCCAATGACATCTTTGCCTCGTGCCCTACTCTTATGCCCTGCGGAGCTACCGCATGCTCCAGCACAGGCGGCAGCGCATGACGCGGCCACTGTATCATTTGCCACCCCCGTGCTCTATCCTCTAGAGTCCAAGGCCCGCACAGAGGCCTCGCATGTCGATCGATTGGTGGGGGTGTAAGCAACATGCGAGAAGGCTACTTGCCTGACTCTCAGATGCACACTGGAGAGCCATTTGTCAGTGAATATCGCTCGCAGAACGATTGGGTCATGGCACCCGTCGGCATCCTATGCGGGCTGCTGGAAGCGTCTTGCGTCGGAAATCTGTCCGGATCACTTTGTGCATGCAACAACAGTGGACCCGACACGGTGATATCTCGATCTTGAGTGAAACGCGGTGGAAGAATCGGCGAGATCCATTGACGGGGCATTCCTGTCCACAGAGCCTCGGACCCATGAGAACGCGACGACCGGACGTTTACACATCTGACGGGGTCACCAGATGCTTGGATGGGTGTGGGGGAACGCAGTCAAGTTTGCGACAATGAGTGTATGCGTTCGCTGTCGGCGCATGCACCCACCATGGCGTCGCTTTCTAGCACCTTCACGCGACGCTGCTGCTGTTTGGTATGCTACGCTGCTTCTGCCGGCAGTGTGCTTGGATCTGCTCGCGGTCGGACATATTACACGACGAAGGTGGCCATTTGGGGCATTCGTGCTCTTCCTGTGGTGCGTCGGCGGCTGGATGCCTTTTGAAGGGCGGTCTGCTGCGTTTGTGGCGTGTGTTGTTCCTGAGTCGCGCCGTGCGGGAGCGGCAGAATCTCCCTCTCTGCATCTCTTCCGGTCGCTAACTTACGTTCGAGCGATCTCACCTACTTGCGGCTTGCTTTCGTTGATTGGCACCATGTGGATTATTGTGGGCTCGACGGGCTGCGAGCTGTTACAGTGTTCTCAGTCAACCGCCTCCGTCAGAAGCAGTCGGATGCCACTCAGAGCGGATGGTGGCGGGACGACAGCCTGCGGCGGCAACGCGGCGGATGGCGGCCACGACCGTTGCACAGTTGCTCCTCCTGGTATGAGGCCAGCCTCAGTGAAGGTAGAGGCCGCACTGACCATTGCTTTTTCTATGCGTTTGGCAGACGGCTCTCCGTGGTGTACCTGTCCTTCCGCACTGTTACAAACAAATGTATGATCGAGAGCGCCTTGTACGTGTGTGTGTGAAATTAGGAGCGACATGTCCAACGGCACTCTTGTCTTGAAAGGCGCACGACCGAGCAAGCAGATGACTTTCATGGAACTCTTTTGTGAGTAGTGAAGGAGTAGCATCGTTTTTTGTGGCACAGGGAGCTTCAGAGCACGACGACAGTACCGTCCTGGGGCGCGTGGCGACACGCCCCGTCCCGCGAGTATGATGGCCTCTAGCGTTCCGCATAGCAACGACATGTAGGAGTCACGACGAGAAGCTCGCCGCCGCATCGTTTGCGGTGGTGTTTCCATACGAGCGTCCCCCGAGACCAAACGCTCTCCATCATTGACGTAGCCGACCACCCCATCCTTTAAAGGAATTGCCCTCGCACTAGCTGGAGCCTACGGTCCCATACTCCTCTCCCAATGCTGCCCACGGCCAACGCCGCATGCCCCCACCCTTCCAGTCCTGCGATGCGACCGTCGACGTACACCTCCGCACAACCACTGCCGCGGTCTTCCGGGACGAGTGATCAGCCATCGTGGGACCCGTGACGGCAGAGATGTTACGCCCTTTCACACCGCGGCCGTCGATTCGTGGACCCGCGCATTTGCTTGCTCCGGCGGTCCACCGCTACAGGTCGCTCTGGCGCCGAAAAGCCGGTCTAGGACTGGTGCAAGCAACACAGCCTCCATCAGGAGAGGAGGGAGGTACCCACGCCCTCCTTGCCGTCGCGGCACGGGCGAGGGCATGCTCTCCAGTGGCCGTGGTTAGAAGTGAAGTAGGAGGTGCGTGCCGACTGAAAATGTCCAGGGTTGCGGCGTGCGGAAGCAAGTGGCCGGCTCTAGTGCGAGGGCCTCGACCTGCACGAAACACTTATCGGGCGCGAAGGTCGGTGCGACCAGCGCATATTTCTCCACCTACGTTGCCAACATCGTCACCGCCGCGAGGCGCAAGCATCTCTATCAGGTGAAAGCCTCAATTCAGTATGCTTCGCGCGCGACACGGTTGCTGGACGATACGGCGGAGGCGGACACTTGTACGCTCTAGAGCGGAGACGCCGGGCTGTGTAGGACAAGTGGGAACTGCAGTGCGCGGCACAGAAATTGTATCCGAAAGGCTAGCAGCGGAACCCTCGAGCTCTTCCGCACATAATGACACACGACGACAGAGAGGACCATACCCTGGCAAAGCCCGACGATAAACACCTGGGACCTCGTCCATGTAGTGACGCGAGCTGACGGCGTTCGCGGAGAAGATGTACGGCGCCTTCTTCGCCAAACTCATCGCCGACGCGGACCGCCCCTGCATAAGAAGGTGAGCGGGGGCGCTGGGAGGGACGGCCGTGGCGGGAGCGACGTCGGAGAGGCGCCGGGACGGTGGGGGCGACGATGGTGGCGGGAACGACGCCAGACGGAGCAGGGACAGGGACAGAAACGATGGTGGTGGGAGCGACACCGGAGGGAGCGGGGAGCGTGGGAAGGACGACGGTGGTAGCGCCGACGTCTAATGAAGCGGGGAGCGCGGGACCAACGATGGTGGCAGGAGCGACGTCGGCGACCACTGCGGTGATCGGGAGTGACATCAGCGGGAGCGCAAACAGTGGGAGTGAAGACGAGGGGGGCAGTGATGACTGCGGCGACGGGGACGGGGGTGGCAGTGACGACGGCGGCAGCGGGGACAGAAGCGAAGATGACGGTGGTGGGGGTGACGACAGTGGGAGCGACGACCGTGACACATTCGACCGGTCCAACAGTGGTGCGGGTACCGTGTGACGTCCGGAATTGCCACCAATGTGGCCTACTTCTTTTTTGCAATCTACCGCCTCAGATCGAGATCATCGAAGCGTGCAGGCCTGTTTTCCGTGTTCCGCTTGCACTTCCATCCGCTCCGACACCATGCGGCTTTGAGACCGCGGAAGCATCCCCGACACGCAATCCGCTGTTGCAGACTGGCCCGTTGGGTACGTCACACAGCAGGTGCGAAAGGGATGGGGACCTGCATTCAAGGCATTCAGTTCCTTTCTTTTTCCATTCTGATTCTACCGCTTCGAGCTCCTTTCTGGGGCAGAGTCGGAAGACTGGAACAATGGAGTGGGCCCGCGTGTTGGGCGTGCCTCGTCTTGATGCATGATCTGGCGTCCACGGTCACCTTGCTTGAGCTCATGCTGACTGGCGGGCGTACGACAAATACGGCTCGTCAGCGGCTAGAACGTGTGCCTTTAGCTCCACCAGAAGCGAACTCGCTACAGACAACCACGCCACTTGCAACATGCACGCGGAGCGAACAATGCTTAAGTCGCTACGTCGCGGCGGGCGCGCAGTCGTCCCGAGCTCAGCGGACTGCTCACCCTCGTGGGGCAGCAGTGCACAGCAGCGCACAATTTCAGTTCGTTGAGCACTGTGTCTTTCGGAAGGTACCCCCTGCAAAGGTTGCCCATGGTGCATTCTCTTCAGAGGGTGACGCCACCCTTTCTATCAGTGCGTGGTCCGCTTGGTACCCATGGGAACAGCTCACGTAAGCCATTGACGTCTGGGAGAAACGCAATGCACTTGGGTCCCGGGCCTGTTCGGCCGTGCGAGCGACGAAGGCAAAGTGAACTACCTCAATCATTGGCCGCATCCAGTACTTGGAAGTGCAGCTGACGTCCGACGACCCATGTGGATAACACGATGTGAAAACTGTAGATGCACTTATCTTTTAACTCTATGTTGCAAATGGTTTGTGGGAGACCACAAGATATCGGCATTTCATGGGATTTTCGCGGAGCCCGCACATCTCGGGTTGACCACGATCTTGGGGCTTCCGAGCCCCCACCCCCCACGGACAGTCCATGCTTCTGAGTGTCTCTCGTGAGCACCAAGTGTGCGCGCGGCACGCACACAGTGTGCTCATTGCTGTGCACGACGACGCTGTCCACGGGCGGGTCCCCTTTGCGCCGAGCAACAAGGCGCGCAAGGCGACCAGTCGGTGGGTTTGGAACTGCCCACGCTCGCTCTCACTGCCAGTCCCGCCCGCGCAAGGACGCCCAAGGCCCTCCGCCCCCCGCTGGGGCGGACGAAGACCTGCAGCCGCCGGACCCCGTCGATGTAGCTCCTGCCGCTCTGGCCGACAACGACCCGAAGTCGACCACGTTCGCGATACTCGTGCCGCCCGTGCTCGGGAGCGACAGTCTGTGCCGATTACCGAGGGAGCAGACGGTGCCGAGATGTTCTCCGAGATGCAGCGGCTGCACGGGCTGGACCTGGTTGAGGAAGGCTATGGGTGGAACGAGGTCGCACTGATCATTGGTTGTTCAGAGTACTCTCTACGTCGCTGGCATGCATGCTACATGGAGTCGGGGAGTGTGTGGCAGAATCCCGCCCTGCGGAATCGGCACGACGACGCTGCGGTGCGGAACGAAGATCTACGCGACGCTATTCTCACGCTGGTGGAGGCAGAGCCGGTCGCTTTCTTGCGCGACCACGTCGACCTGCTCGTGAGGCTCAGCCTCCACTTCCCTGACGTCGACCACCGGTACGTCAGCGCGTCGACGGTGCACCGCGTCCTGCGAAACAATGGCTACACGCGAAAGAAGGTGGAGAGGCTGTTCCTCGAGCGATCCGAGGCGGCGCAGCGGGAGCTCGCGGAGGTGCTGAACGAGGTGCCTATGCGGTGTCTCGTGAGCGTCGACGAGACGCATACGGACGGCGGCGACGTCTTTCGTCGTTACGGCCGCTCCATCAACGGCGTACGTTGCGAGCTGCTGGATAGGGATCCTCGCTCTGTTCCGAGCACCAGCACGATGATGGGCGTCTCCATGACGCGCGGCGTCATCTGGTCGCAGACAGTCGTGCTGCCGCCGGCACAGACGGCCGACGACTGGCGACTATTCCTCCAGTGCCTCGGCGAGCAGATGAACACCTACGTGCCCGGGCTGCCGTGGGATGTCCAGCCCGACGCATGCGTCGTACTGTACGACAACGCCGGCATTCACGACCTCCACGCCGACGAGTTTATGAACGCCAACGGCATGTACCACATCCGCCTGTCGGCGTACTCGCCCAACCTCATGCCTATTGAGGGCGTGTTTAGCGAGCTCAAGAAGCATGTCAGGGAGCTCGTGTACCACAATGCCAACTACCTCGACAAGCCGCGGCAGCTCATGGCGGCTGCCGTAAGCTTGCTCACGCTGCAGCAAATTGCAGGCCAGTTCACGCGCGTATCGCACAAGCTTGCTGAGCTGCTCAACTGATCAAGTTTCTGACAGGGCGTACGTAGGCCGTGCTTTCCGTACGAGGGGAGACGAGGGGGGGCGCCGCTGGGGGGTGAGAGATTTGCGTGCGCGCTGTCATCGAAGGTGGCCGGCTCGTTGGCAGCCCGTCGTCGTCACGCCTCGTCGATTGTCGTAAGGAGGGATTGACAGATCATGACAAGTATGATGGACACGCTTCATACGAGAAGCGTACAGAAAGGAGCGTCGGGTGCCGTCTGGGTCGCACGTCTATGTGTTTCCCTCCCGTTCCCTGGACGCCCAGTGTTGCTGTCCGATAAAGGCGACAGCGGGGCACCACGCGAGGCAGAAGTCACACCGGAGCGTACGGCGACGGCCACAAGTTACAGGAGTGCGCCACCTGTCACTGTTCATGCAGGAGTCAGAGCTCCACGAGCATCCCCAGAGAGCGCCACGTCCCAGACTGGCAGCCGGGAAGCGCCCCAAAAGACAGTACACAATACCCAACGTGCAGAAGAAGAGCAGATACACACACTTCATGCAAATAGACCACCTGTGAGGTGCGTCCGCAGCTTCACGCACAGCCGCACTGCCACCGCCACCCGAACGTCTTCAAGGAGGGGGCGGCTGTGCCGGCGGCCGAGGGCGCGGCGACCGGGCTCGCCGCACCGCCCAAGGTGCCCGCAAACAGCGGCGCCACCGACGCCAGCCGCGCGCCACCGCACCACCGCCGCCGCCCAAATGTCAAAGAGGCGGGCGTGGAGGTGCCGGCCGGCGCCCGAGGGCGCAGCGACCAAGCTGGACTGACCGCCCAAACTGCGGCGGCCGGAGGCGCGGCGACCGCTCTGGCCGCACCACCCGAGTTGCGGTGAACGAGGGCGCGGCGACCATGCTCGCCGCACCGCCCAAGCTGCCCGCAAGCAGCGGCGCCACTGAAGCCAGCCGCGCACCACCGCACCACCGCTGCCGCCCAAGCGTACCGCCGCCGCCCAAGCGTCATAGAGGCGGGCACGGAGGTGCCGGCCGGCGCCCGAGGCTGCGGCGACCAAGCTGGACTCACCGCCCAAATTGCGGCGGCCGCGGGCGCGGCGACCGCGCTGGCCGCACCGCCCGAGTTGCGGTGGCCGAGGGCGCGGTGACAGCGCGCGCCGCACCGCTCAAGCTGCGGTGGCCGAGGGCGCGGCGACCGCGCTGGCCGCACCGCCCGAGGTGTGGCCTCCGAGGGCGCGGCGATCACGCTGGCTGCACCGCCCGAGGTGTGGCCGCCGAGGGCGCGGCGACCGCGCTCGCCGCATCGCCCGAGGTGTGGCCGCCGAGGGCGCGGCGACCGCGCTCGCCGCACCGCCCGAGCTGCCCGCCAGCAGCGGCGCCACCGACGCCAGCCGCGCGCCACCGCACCACCGCACCACCGCCGCCGCCCAAACGTACCGCCGCCGCCCAAACGTCACAGAGGCGGGCGCGGAGGTGCCGGCCGGCGCCCGAGGCTGCGCCGACCATGCTGGCCTCACCGCCCGAGCTGCGGCCTCCGAGGGCGCGGCGACCGCGCTCGCCGCACCGCCCAAGGTGCCCGCAAACAGCAGCGCCACCGACGCCAGCCGCACGCCACGGCACCACCGCCGCCGCCCAAACGTCAAAGAGGCGGGCGGGGAGGTGCCGGCCGGCGGAAAACAGCGGCGCCACCGACGCCAGCCGGTAAGTGAACCAAGACAGCCTGCGGGGCGTGCATGAGGGGGGGTCTGTCCAGAAAATCCCATTTCGAATCATCAGGACACGCGAAGTTTTGCGCAACGACCCACGAGCACGTTTCGTCACGCGCATCGCTCCGCAGAGCTCCCAGACGAAGGCCCTTCTCCGACAACCGAGACAAAAACGGTCTTGTGCTGCCACGAATACGAGGTTTCGGCCCGCGTTCCACCAGGGCCTGGCGTTGTCGTCGAATCACGGCCACCCTCTCGTGTTCACAGGCTATTCATTTGGCGTTCGTGGGCATTCGGCGGTGTTTTTTGGATGGACTTGGAACTCTGCGGGCATCGGGCTTCGGTCGAGCAGCTCTGTGTCAGCCACGTCTTCCACTGATGATCGCACATGCCCTCCTCTGCATGCTTCACATGACGCTCTGCGCCGCTCTCCTGCTCTCCCTCGCCCACCACCGCCGCCAAGGAAGGCACATGCCCTCTTCCACCGCGAACCAAGCCACCACGCCGCACACGAATCTCTGCCCCGCCCTCCAAGTCACTTCCGCCCACCACCCCCGCGGCCACTGATCGCGCATGCCCTCTTCCACGACGGCCGGAGCTGCCATGCTGCCGGACCCCTTGCGCCCCAGGGAACCACTACCCCGCCCTGCAGCCTGTCTGCGCATCCCTGCCTGCGCCCTGACTGTTCACTCTCGCCGGGGACGTCCGCTTCGCGTGCTGCCTTTCCACGGCTTATTTTCGCTGTGGCGCCCGCTGTGGGGATGTCCGTGCCTTCTCCGAGTCGCGCGGCCGTGGCGCGGCGCCAGCACCCACCACTCGGGAACGTGGACTGGCTTCCCGCGGGCGACGCGCACATCTGTGCGGCAGAACCGGCCACCCACAGCCACTTGGCTACAACAGGGGGGTTTGCGGTTTGTTTGGCTTCCGCAGAACATGCGCCGCCTGTGGGTGTCCCTCGGCAGAGCGTAGCAGGTGGCCTCCGATTGCGTGATGCCGTACGGGGTTATGTGTGCTCGCACCGGTGGTACCTTGGCGGGACGACTGCGGCCACCGCGTACCAGGCGGCCGACAACTCCCCTAGTGCGTTGGGCTTCCCTGTGGCGACTGCAGGTATCGGCAGCTGCCGCGGATTGGCAATGGCAGGGGCAGCCACGACATTCTGCGGCGCTGCCGCCGCTGACACGATCGCGGTTGTGGTCGCACCTCTGCCACTCGCAATGAGCGGCCACGGCGGCCGAGGAAGCTGTCACGGGCTGCGGTGGCGTTGGTGGTGGCGTGCTCACACCGGCGGCTGGCGCGGCTCCGTCCCGGGCGGTCCCTCGCTCTGCCTATGACGGCCCGTCGGGCAGCGGACGCGTTGTCGGTGGCGACGGCGGATGGAACGAATGGGCCGCTATGGTGCGACGGTCGCGATGGCTTCGTCCATCCTGGAGTGTCTCGGTCGCGGTGGCTTCTTATCTCCTCTGCCGCGGCGCGGCGCCGCCGCCCTGCCCGCATCTCAGCGCATGTACGCTAGCGCGGAGCGGTAGCGGGCAGCGTCTGGCGCCGCTGCGCCGTCGGCATTATCCATGCCACCTCCACGCTCGTCGCCGTGGCTTCCAATGCCGGTTGGCGGCTGGCGCTCTCCCTAGAGGCTGCACGCGTACGCGTCCCGCGACAGACACGGTGCGACTACGCAATGTCCGCGGAGCGGCTGCGACCATATCCGCCGCGATGCCAGTGTCGTGATCGGTCCGAGGGAGCTGTGATGGGGACGGGAGGGGGAGGATGGGAAGAGGGGACGGGTGTGGCGGCCTGGTTGTAGGGTGAATGTGACGCTCTCTGTTCCTGGCGGCTGGGGGGTGGCAACTTCGTCGAGGGTCCTTGTTGATGCAAAGAGAACAAACAGTTGTCGGTCATGATGCTGGTCGTGGCAGTACCCCTTCTCCATCCGCAAGTACACAAGAACCGAACAAAGAGATAATCATACAGAGCAGACAGAGAGCACGGAGAAGAGGTCCGTGAAAATGCTCTGATGGAACTACAGCTAAACTCGATGAGGCGTGACGTTGCCGCTACCGTCCGAGACCGGAACAGGCGAGCCGCCATGCTTCTCCGCGACGACGCGGGCACGCCTAAAACAGACTACGGCCTACACGCCGTGCACTTCAGTGTCACCGTGCAAGTCAATTTCACCGCCGTGGAAAGGTTGGTCAGTCTCGCCGGCAGCGACGGCGGGTGTTGCCGTCGCGGCGCCACCGTTCATGACAGCCACGACGCCGGGCACGTCGGCGCCGCGCGAAACACTGTGGGCCCCAACGGGGGCACAAGCCGGAGCCCCATCCTCCCCAGAAGCGCTAGGAATGGGTCCGCTGGTGGACGAGGACGCGCCTCCCATTCAGCTCCCGTCCGAGCGCCAGTGACGACGAGGTGCACGGCGAATGCGATGCTGGAAAGTAGGGCCGGACGCATCGTAGCCGGCATCGCAGAGCACAGCCATTCCGACACGTCGGCGGGAGCGAGGGACCCAGTCGTCAGCGTGTAGCCGCGCAAGTGCGACTGTACCGCACCCTTGATGATGTAGGATGAGAGCTCTTGGTCCGCCTCTGCAACTGGACACCTACACAGCTGCACGATGATGCGGTGCGCAATCTGCAGCGGCGCGAGGCCGCCGAAATCGCGGTTGGTGAAGACGGCCAGCGGCTGGGCGTAGATTTCGCGCGTGCCGCGCGGCCACAGGTCGTCCTTGCGGACGCAGAAAGAGGGTACCGCAGTCGGCTTCTCTCCGGCCGGCACACGGGTGGCGCTCTCGGCCTTCGCTCTGCCCTTTCCCTTGCCGTCCACCGTCGGCGGACGCAGCCCGTGCGCCGCCACACGTTTCGCCCGGCCTTTGGCGATGGCCGCCGCGTACATCTTGGAGCGGCGAGCGGTCGCGCCACGCAGCATGCGAACGGCCTTTGGCTCGTGGAAGGCGTCGGCGCCGCTGCTGTCACCGTCAGCTGCAGCTGACGCACCAGCGTCATTGTCTGTGTCGCCGCTTGCGCGGGTCGCGTTGGCGTCGGCGGCGACGTCACCTGACGAGGCATCGGCGTCCGAGACGTCCCCCTCGACGGCTTGCGCGGCGCGCTGGTTGGCGGCGACGCTCCCTTCGTGCGCGTGCTGCCGGAGGACGCTGAAGGCCACCTTGTTGGCGCCTTGAAGCACGGCCGCCTTACTGCCGAGCGTCTCCATAACGCGCATCGTCTCGTCCACGTCCACCTTTGCGTCATGCACGTTACCGCGGAGGCGGGCAACAGAGACGCGGCGCTCCGCCCTCTTCATCCCTTCCGCCGCCGACATGCTCTGTGAGTTGTTCACGAGGCTCTGGATGGCCTCGGGCGTGATTAGCACGCAAACAAAGTCCGTCTTGTCGAGCGCCCGCTTGCACCACTTGCGCACCACGCCACCCTTCTTGTTCAGCTGCCAGCGGTCGGGCGCGAACGTCTGAGTCCCATAAAGGTGGCCTGGGAGCCCGCACTTGCCGCATATCTTGTGGTGGATGCACTTCAGGTCGACGCACTGCCCCACCTCACGAAATGGATGCCCCTCGGGGAGCGTGCGGCGGCACTGCGTCTGCTTAAGTGGGCAGGTCCGGGCCGTGTGAGAGGCGCCGTCCGCGGGCGCCACGTACGCGCAGATGCCGCACTTCATGGTTGCGCGCTTGGAGGAAACCGACGAGCAAGGACGAGAGGTAGTCGGCGGTAGGGACGGCAAGCACGCGGGTGCCGACGGGGAGGGGGCGCGCGGAAACGTAGGCACGGAAGAGAGCGAAAGCGACGCGAGGGCCGACAGACGGCAGGGAGACGGGCGCTGACGCCGAGTGCGTCGACGCAGGGAGAAACGAGAAAGCCCGGTACGGCGACACCAGCGCCACGCCGGCCACCCCCCGCCTCGGGCGAGTTGAAGAGATGCACGGGGAGGGTGGTACTTTTGCGGGTGACAAAGTCGCACACGACTGCAGCTGTGGCACCCTTCTCCTGCTGCCGGCAGCAGGCGCCACGGTTATATAGCCACCGCAGCGCCGCGGCGCTCGTGAAGGCGGCGCCACAGGCACCGCCCACACCCTCAAACCTCGCCGGCTACACACCGGCCGGGGCCCAAGACGGCACTGACACGCATAGCAGGTCGCCGGTCCTCGAGCCGCCCATACGGGGCCGCCCCGCCGGCCCGTCTCGTGGCGGGAGGACCGAGGGCGCTGCCGCAGGGACAATCCCACTGGAACAGCATTGCCCACATACTGTGGGGAGGGGCCAGGGGTGCAGTGTGAATCACTCTGCAAGAGGTACTGCCAAAAGGGACCAACAGGGCAATACCACGAGGGCGGGAGGGCGGGAGGCACCCCGAGCATTAGTACAACTGGTCGACGGCGGAACCCACACTGGGAGGGGAACAGAGCGCGGCTCTCCACCAGTCACCAAACCACGTCGCAGGCAAAGCGGTCGGTCGCCAGGAGCACCACATTGCGCAACGAACCGCCATCGGCGCCAGGTCAACCAGGTCAGGAGCACCAGCGCGGCCCGGATGTGGCAGCAGGCACCAGAGAGCGCGCGCATTGCACGGACAGTCCGAAAGCCAGCAACAGAGTCAGGCACGGCCATCTGCAGAAGCAAAGGTCTTGGCGCAACCGGCGTCGTTGGCGCCCAAACAGCGTGCGGGATCCAATGGTGCGGCGCAGGGGCTTCAGAGCGTGGGTGACGGGGGGTCGCCAGGGGGCGAAAGGCAAGTGGGCAAACTGTCTTGATGGCGTGGTATACAAGGAGATGGTGTTGCTCGCGTGCATGCCCCCAGATCGGGCACCTTGGCGTGCAGGGCTGTCCGTACGCGCAGATGGCCAAAGATGCTGCAGCCCTTTGCAGTGTTTGTCTGTGAGAATGCTAACAATTGCAACTCTTCCAGGGACGGAGAGCACGACAAATACGCAGATGCAATCTGATAGGCCGCTTGCCCTCAGTGTGAAGACAATGTCCTTTGGAACACCCCGGCAGCGATTGGTGGATGACGTCGTTACCAGATCCTGGCACGGAGGGCACCTGGCCAACCAACAAACACCAGAGTAGCTGGGCCTGACGTCCAGCGCTCCGAAGCAACGCGTAAAGGCCGCTCATTGGAAGAGAATACCTCGAGAGTGCTCGAGATCTAGTGGTCCACTAGTGTTTGGCCAAACCTTCACACCCACGGACATGGCAAAATTTGGAAAAGCACCATAGGGAGGCGGCAGGGCTCGCTACCGGCGGGCGTTCTTCATCGTCGGAATAGGAGGACACCCTGGCCAGTTCCCGTGATTTGGCTGCTCGAACCCGTCCCGAGACGGCCGCCACGGATGGTCAGGTGGCCAATCAAGCTGACGATGATGTGCCGGAGGCTGGCACTCAGGCTGCAAACGCTTGCTCTATTTGTGGTTACCGCCGGCGATTCGCCGACGATGCCCATAATTTTGGCACATGCGAGGCGAACGTGCGTGAGTGCACTGCGAGCCCGAACGTTCCAGCTGCGTTTCGGACACAGTTGTGCACGTGCTCTGCTGCAAGGGTGAAGCGTTGCGCTCTTAGCAAACAGTAAGTTTGGGATGTCCTCGTTCCATCGTCATCTTCGAGTACTATTTTTCTCGGCCTGATCGACTTAGCCATATCCTGACCACGAGCTCATTCTTCCGTGTATCTGTGTCTCCATGTCTTTGCAGTTGCCACTTGTGTCTGGAGAAGGGCCATCTCCCACACACTCTTTCCTTGTCAAAGGCATTCGATCTTTCATTTACCCCAACAGGGAAGCTCTCGGTGCGCCGGAAGAAGGGGGTCCAGTGGAATGTGGCATCAATGGTGTGTGGGAAAACCACGGACGCTCACCTGAAGCAAGTCGCGGCCGCCGCATTTCGATCGGCGACGGCCGCCGCCGATGAAGCGCAAGCCCAAGTGGATCGGCGTCGCAATGCTCTGCGACCTGACGTTGCCGAGCAACCAGATGTGGCTCGTGGAGCCATAATGGATCGAGCAGCGACGGCACTATCGGGTCCGAATGCTCGAGCTGCAATCGTGCGGAATCCGCTTGGAGCTGCCTACCACGCATCGTTGGCAACTGGTCTGGCAGCTGGAATGCCTCGTGACGTGGCACTGTTGTTCGCAGGAGCGAGCCAAGCAGGTGTTGACTTTGGTTCTCCGTCCAGCGGGGATGCCCCCAACTCTACCGTTGTGCGTCGAGCAGTTCGCAAGCGTTTGGCGGAGACGGCGGCGGAGAAGCGAGTCGCACAGGTTGCAAGGATCGACGGCCGGCTTGGCAATACGGGCGGTGTCATCGCATCCACCCGAGTGTGAGTTCTGATTCAGTTTCTCATGAGCGTGCTTGTATTGCGCCGGCACGCCCGATTTTCACCTTCAGGGTGTGTCGTCTTTCACTTGTGCTGTGACCAGACCTTCTAACCGGCCTTTCCGTTTCCTGCAATCTTTCTCCTTTCTCTGCTTCTGGTTCTTTGCATCTGCTGAGCATTTCGAAGGCGAGCACTGTACGCCGGACAAGATGCGCCCCCCCCCTCTCCGGCAGCCGAGACCGCCGGCGCGGTCGGTCGTTCTGTGCCAGGTGGTACGGAATCGGCAGCCACAGGACCTCGGGAAAGCGAATTCCGGCAGCTGGGCGCGACTGCTTTGGCTGAGGACCTGGCATCGTTTGCTTTTGGGTCTGGGGAGGACTCTGAGCGTTCTGCTTTTATGGAGAAGGCCCGTCGGGGTATGGCTGCAGGATTTTTACGTGGTCATACTGTGTGCGGTTCGACTGTGAGTGCGATGGATGTCGTTGTTTTGATTTTGGCTCAGTGGGGTGAGCAGGGAGGGGTGCATCCGGATGTGTCGTCCCTCCCACTTGGATTGCGTGACTTGGTTTTGTCATGGGTCATGTTCCATCGCCGTTAGTGCCTTTCTGCATCGCCATCTGGTACATGTTTAGTAGATTGTTCATTTATCTCGGCTCCGTTACTCCCGCACGTCAGGCAAAGATGCAAACAGTCCTTCCCATGGACCACCAGGCCCACACAACTCGGGAACGTTTCGAACAGCCTCCAAGAGGCTGTGCTCAAAGTGAGATGCAATGTTTGGAGAAGTCAACTTAGACAATGCAACCGCATGTAGAAGCGTCTCGGGCACCCCGGGATACAAGTGGTGCGCGGTCTTGAGTTGGTGTGAATACTCACTAAACACTTCTTCTATCGGCTGGAACTCCGGTCTGTACGGTGGAAGTCGCAGAGGAAAGATGCCGTTGGCTCGGATGAAAGCATCCGCCTCGACCGAGTGGATAGGTGCCTCGTCGTAAAGTAGAACACACCGGTCTGGTTGCAGCCTCCACGGTAGACCATGAAAAAACCGGTTCATCGTCAACAATTTCCCGTTGAGGAAGAGTAGCCAATCGTCTGAGTTCTGCGAAGGGGGAGTGGGGGTGGTGACCGAGTGTAGCACCCCATCCGTGTAGGAAACGGCCATCATCGTTGAAGTCCTCAGCATCTCCCTCCGGTCACGCGACTGACACTCGAGACGCGCGCCGCGGAGCCAGCGACCACGTCGTCGCCGCAAGTCCACGCCGTACTTGTGGGTCTCGTCGGCGGGAACAAGGCACCGAAGGGGAACTGACAAGAATAGATTGGCGAAAGCCGCCCGCGTGGCTTGATCACATTCGCGGCACATGCGATACAGCTGCTTGTAAGAGTATCCCGCAGCCCTCAGCACGCGGTCGAGGGTGGCGATTGAGCACTTGTAGGAGTCGCGATAACCCGGCAAAGTTGATTAAATCATAAACACGTCCTTCATTTCACCTAACAGCTGCTCCGGGTCCGACAAGATGACGGCACTCACAGCAGGCCGTTTCATGAGTATCTCGTCAGTAACGGTTTTTTCGGGTATGAGTCCCGGCGTACTTGCACTCATGCAATTAATCAGACCATTCAGACCCAAACTCATTGGCACGACCGCCTTACCCTCGTACCCATATCAGAGAACAAGTATGTATTTTGCGGCACCCGAGGAGTGGCTGAAAGAATTTCTATCTCCAGGTCCCACGGACAGCGGAGGAGGCGCGCCAAGCACTTTGCGCTAGCAGCCCCATGCATTGGTGTCAGCGCATGACAGTGCAACAGGACTGGCGCACGGGCGGGGCTGACCACAGAGGCGCGGCCGTAATCGTGCGTGGGCTATGGGGTCATGTGCTCCCGCTCGTGGCTGTCAAGCAGACAGTGGCCACCTGATCAGGCGTCGTGACACTCATGCTTTAGAAGCCTGCATTTCCGGATTTTCGACCGGCAGGAATCCGCTACGGGTGCCAGGGATCGCTGCACGTGCTGGAACGACCGTTCGTATGAGGCTCTCAGCCCCGGCTCTGGCGAGAAGGAGACATTCTGGGGCTCCCGAAGCTTTCAATTGTGTCTACCCTCATCTGCTTCCCAGCCAGGTGCCCTTTGAGGGCCATCAGCTCCTTTGCTGCCTGCCAGTGCTTGCTGACGTGTCTCAGGCGTCTGTTATGACGTTGTAAGCTTTTCTGATACACCACTTGTGGATGGCTGATGCGCTACATATCCGGGAACGGAACCTCAGATTTGTTTACCGACCTGGACCAGAACCGAGCATGCGCTGACCGCTTCCGGCGGCTCCATGCCAGCAGCGCAGATATCCATGCGGGCCTGTGCCGTGCAGGATGGGTCATTCCACGTCTCGCAGTGTCAACACGTGGGGCACACCTGTAACCGCACTGGACCAATCTGATTCGTCTATATCTCCACTTCGTCTGGGACCGCACGATCCGTTGCCAGGCCCAACCTGCGACACTGGGTTGTCGGCACTGATGATCGATCGAGAAACAGCTCGGTGGCCGTCGCCCTGTTGTTCGCGCAGACGGCAGGCGCTCAGCTGACAGTGCTTTCCGGAAGCCTTCTCCACGTCGCTCATCGAGAGCACACCGCCGTTCTTGACTGCGTCGACAAGCGGCTAGGCCCACGACGCACCGCTGGGATCCGTGCGGCATGACCCATTACCGGCACGGCGAGGATCCTGCACCCAGGTCCTGAAAAGTGCCGCAGTGGACCCGGCAACCTTCATCGCCGGACTCGTACAGCTCAACCCAACAGGGGACACACCCACGCACCCGCAGCCATGTCCACGTCATCGGTCTCCAGCCGCCCTGCAGCGGGCTCCGGCGGCTCCTCTTCCCCCCCATCAACTATCCCCCCGAGTACCTCCGAAGCTGAGGAGGCCCCGGCGCCGCGGACGCCCGCACGTTTGGGCAAGCGTCCCCTGAGTACAGGCGCTACCGCGGGGGACGAGACCACGTCATTTGCAGACTTTGCACGGGAGGTCTTGAGGATCACCCGCAGGATAACTGTCTCGGCTGTCCCGGAATCCATCGAGTACAGGAACTAGACATGGACGGTCAACGCGGCGGCTCGGGCGCGGTCGAAGCGGTCGCCGCTGTGGTCGCTGGTAAAGCTTTACACGGCGGGAGACAACGAAGAGGTGGTCGCGCGCTGCCGAGTGTTCGCTCTCGACGGCGTCGCCACCCTCATCTTCCTCAAGGATGGGGTCTCTTCCAACGGTACAAAACAC
>ENA-ORXC01000677-ORXC01000677.1-marine-metagenome-genome-assembly--contig:-NODE-677-length-22973-cov-3.834032_pt1 | contig 22973 bp, 23 predicted proteins | sample MGYA00237865_ERZ511478 | MGnify/ENA metagenome assembly ERZ511478
TCAATAAATGAGATTTCGGATAGCGATAAATTGAAGGTAAACTTTGAAGTAATGTTAAAGGAAGAATTAGAAATAAAGCAAAAATTACAAGCAGCTGTTCCGGATATTAAACAAATGTCTTACACTGCTGTCGATTATGTAAATGAATTAGTACAATCTCGAGGTTAGTTATGAAGAAAAATTTATTATTTGTCATTCCTAGCCTATCAGCAGGCGGAGGAGAAAAGAGTCTTGTAAGTCTGCTCAATCAAATTGATTACGACCAGTATAATGTAGACCTTTTTTTGTTTAATCATGAAGGGCTTTTTATGGAATACTTACCAAAGCAGGTTAAAATCCTTCCGCATCCAGAAGAATTTCAGCTTTTTTCTAAGCCGCTATTCAAATCTTTTACTGCCTTATTCATCAAAGGTAAGCTCCAAATAGCACTGAATAGAGTATTGTTTGCTATTAAGAACCGGATAATTCAAAATGTTTCAGAAAGGGAACAATACTCGTGGAAGCATTTATCATCATCAATTACAAATCTTGATAGATACTATGATACAGCCATCGGCTTTTTAGAAAAAACCTCTATCTATTACTGCGTCGATAAGGTAAATGCTCACCGAAAAATAGGTTGGATTCATAATGATTACGATAAGTTAGGTATGAATCCTGAATTTGATTTACCTTATTTCAATCAACTAAATAAGATTGTAACAGTTTCTGAGGAATGCGCAAACGTATTTAAAAAAAGGTTCCCGGATCAAAAAGATAAGGTTGATTTAATGTATAATGTCGTTTCGCCAAAAATGATTAATCATATGGCGAATGAACAAACTGATGTTTTTCAGAGGAGAAAAGATGAAATAATCGTTTTAACAATTGCTAGACTGCATCCGCAAAAGGGGCTTGAAATAGCGGTCGAATCTTGTAAAGAGCTGATTAACAAAGGATATAAATTAAGGTGGTTTGTTATCGGCGAGGGAGATGAACGAGAGAGATTAAAGAAATTAATAAAAAAAAATAAATTGGAGCAAAGTTTTATATTACTTGGGTTAAAAGCAAATCCATATCCATATATAAAACAAGCGGATATCTATGTACAGACCTCTCGTTTTGAAGGGAAGTCAATTGCAATTGACGAAGCAAAGATTTTAAACAAACCGATAATTGTAACGGATTTTAGTACAGCTAAAGATCAAATCACAAATGGACACGATGGACTAATTGTAAATATGAATGTTAAAGGTGTAGTAGAGGGTATTGTGAAGGTAATTACAAAAAAAGGATTACAGTGTACCTTAATAAATAATTTGAAGAATGTTCATTTAGGAACTGAGGAAGAGGTAAAAAAATTATATAAGATTATATAACGAGGAGGAAGGGCATGAAAAAGGACTTATTATTTGTTATGAACAAATTGGTTTGTGGTGGGGCGGAAAAATCTTTAATCTCACTCCTTGAAACAATAGATTATTCAAAGTTTAACGTAGACCTCTTCCTCTTTTCACATGAAGGTTTATTTATGGATAAAGTTCCTAAAGAAGTAAGTGTCCTTCCGCCCCCTGAGAAGTATAAGTACTTTGATATGCCGTTAACATCTTCCTTAAAAGCACTTATTGGAATTAGAGATGCAAGAACTGCATTTCATCGTGTTTTTCTCGGATATTTAGCGAAAACGGAAAGAAAGGGAGCAGTAATTGAACAAAAGTTTTGGAAATTCCTTTCAAATTCCATTGGCCCTATAGAAAAAGAATATGATATAGCAATTGGGTTCCAAGAAAAGAACCCAATTTACTTTTGTATAGATAATGTGAAAGCCAATATGAAGATTGGCTGGATCCATACGGATTATAATAAGCTCGGAATTAATATGAGCCATGAGAAAGCATATTTTGAAAAGCTAGATTATGTTGTAACGGTTTCTGAGGAACTGGTGTCAATTTTACAAAGCAACTTTCCAAATCTTAAAGAACGGTTTAAATATATTCATAACATTGTCTCCCCTAATATCATTCGAAAACTGGCACAAGAACCAATCAATAAGGAGGAAAGCGGTTCAATTGATTTGATCTCAGTTGGGCGGCTTGCTAAAGAGAAAGGGCATGAAATTACGTTACATGCGTTAGACATCCTTGTGAAAAAAGGCTATAACATCCGTTGGATCCTAATTGGTGAAGGTAATATGAGGGGGGGACTAGAGCAGGAAGTTAAAGAGAGAAAACTGCTAGGCCGTGTGATGTTCTTAGGGCAGAAAGCAAATCCCTATCCTTATATCCGTAAAGCCCATATCTATATTCAAACCTCCAGATACGAAGGAAGATCTATTTCAATTGATGAAGCTAAAATACTTGCCAAACCCATTTTAATAACCAACTTTGCTACAGCTGCTAACCATATTGTTCATAACAAGACTGGAATTATCTCGAAAATGGATGCACTATCTGTAGCTAATGATCTAGAAAGGTTAATAAACGATCCAGAACTAAGAAATCATTTAGAGGAAAATCTTGAAAAAGAAATCTTAGGGACTGAAAGGGAAATTCATAAGTTGTATGAACTAATAAAGTAAAAGTTGCCGCCTTAATATGGTGGTTTTTTATTTTTTAGAAAGGGGATGGAATCTTGTTAAAAAGAATTAAAAAATCAATCATGATTAAGTTAGGGAAAATAAGTCCTGAAGAATTAACTGTGCAAGCATGTAAAGAGATGGGAATGAAAGTAGGGAAGAATTGTCATGGATTAGCTGCGAGTACTATTGATGTTGCTCATTGCTGGTTAATTGAGATTGGCGATAATGTTACCTTTGCGCCTCAAGTATATTTATTAGCGCATGATGCTAGTACCAAGAGATATTTAGATTACACTAAAATTGCAAAAATCATCATTAAAGATCATGCATTCATTGGCGCAAGAGCGTTAATTATGCCTGGAGTAACAATTGGTGAGAATGCAATTATTGCTGCGGGTAGCGTTGTAACAAAATCAGTGCCAGATGGATGCGTTGCAGGAGGAAACCCAGCTAAAATAATTGCTAAAACTGAAGAATATATAAATAAACACCAAAAAATTATGGCTCAATCCAAGGTATATGATCGAAGTTGGACTGTTGGCGCGAATATGACAGTGGGTAGAGGTGAAATCATGTCCAAGGAACTTGGAGCTTCTATTGGTTATGTAAAATAAAGCAGCCCAGGAAAGGAATCAAAAATGATACTTCAGACATTTATTTACAGCATTACTTTTATATTCATATTGGTAATATTAATAGACATTATAAACTTAGGGAGAGATTGGTTCTTAAGAATAAAGATAGGAAGGTTCAATAGTCACTTAACCTGGAATCAAACGATAATAAATAAGGGGAAGCAGTGGTTGAATCAAACTCCTAAAATCAGAGTAACTGATAATACTAGGTTGATATTAATCGATATATTAAGAGGAAATTACTCTAATAAAACAATTCAGCATTGGCAGGAAGCCGCTTTGCTATTAGGATTGGCAGAAGCTTCAAAAAATGATGAAGAGCTACAAAGAGAAGTAAGGGTATATCTTGGACGGAATTTTAATGAGGAAGGGAACTGGAGAAGAAAGCCTCTTCATGTTGATGGAGCCATTCTTGCTTATGCTTTGATGAAACTGGACTTTATTGACATTGATAAATATAGACCTGCACTCGACTATACATGGAATTTAATCTTGGACCATATTGGCGAAGACAGAACTGTCCAATATCGGAAGTCAAATAAAACATATAGATATGTAGATACAATAGGTTTTATTTGTCCTTTTTTAATTGCTTACGGCCTACGGTATGAAAAGGAAGAATGTATCTCATTAGCCTATAAACAGATTATGGAATACAAAAAGTATGGCCTTATTGATAAGAGTTTTATTCCTTGCCATGCTTATGATATCAACAATAAACTTCCTCTAGGACTTTATGGCTGGGGAAGAGGGCTGGGGTGGTTTGGTATTGGTTTAATAGATGCATGGAAAGAGCTTCCTGAAAATCATGCATATAAAAAGGAGCTTGAACAACTTGTATTAAATTTCTCCAGAGCAATACGAGAATTTCAAAATGAGAGTGGAAGCTGGAACTCCACGGTCACAAGGGTTGAAAGCAGAGAGGATTCTTCTGCTACAGCTACACTTGCCTGGTTTTTACTGAATGCACATGAAGTAATTCAGAGTCAAGAAGAGAATTGGTTAGCTGCAGAGAATGCAATTAAATATCTTATGAAAATAACTAGAAGGGGCGGCGCGATAGATTTTTCGCAAGGAGACACTAAGGATATTGGTGTTTATTCATCGATGTTTACTATTATGCCCTTTACCCAGGGATTTGCTATTAGAAGTATGAATCTTTATATGGAAAAATCGGGAACACGAAAAGGAGAAATCAAAAACGTTTCATAAGTGAGGGACCGTATGCCAACAATTACTGTATTCACCCCAACCTATAACCGAGCCTATATTATAGAAAATCTATATCGTTCTCTTCAAAATCAAACTACATCTGACTTTGAGTGGTTGGTTATTGATGACGGGTCAAAGGATAATACAAAAGAGCTTTTTACTAATTGGATACTGGAAAATACCAACTTTCCAATCAGGTACTATAAAGTTGAAAACGGAGGTAAGCATCGAGCTATTAATAAGGCAACGGATATAGCGAACGGAAAGCTATTTTTTATTGTGGATTCTGATGATACTTTAACAGATGATGCCTTAGAGTCAATCGTTAATTGGGAAAAAAGCATAATAGATAAACAAAATTTCTGTGGCATATCTGGGAATAAGGGTAAGAGTGAGATTGATATTATTGGAACTACCTTTGATGGCAACTATGTAGATGCTACTTCATTGGAAAGAAATAAATTCAATATTACTGGAGATAAGGCTGAGGTCTTTTACACTGATATTCTTCGTAGATATAAGTTTGATGAAATTGAAGGGGAGAAATTTATAACTGAAGCTACAGTATGGGACAGAATGGCTTACGACGGCTATAAGATTAGGTGGTTTAATAAAACAATTTATTTATGTGATTATTTAGAGGATGGATTAACAAAGAATATAAATAAAATCTTTGTAAGAAATCCTATTGGAACTGCAATTTATATTAAACAACAAATATCTTTTTATAAATGTGGATTAAAGGGTGAACTCTCTTATTACAATTTATATTATGAGTTTATGAAAAGTAAATTTAGTATCAATCAGATAGCTGATTATTTGGGTGTGAAAAAATTAACTCTAATTATAGCAATTGCATTGGTCAGGTCTAAAAAACTTTTAATAAGAAGATCAAGAAGTTACTAATCTAAGTAGTCACTTATAAAATAACCCAATAATTCTAAAGGAGTAAGAGTAATGAGTGTTTTTCAAGAAAATGAGAAAATCTCAGTAATAGTTCCTATATATAATGTAGGCCCTTATCTTGAAAGGTGTCTTACATCGCTATGTAATCAAACATATAAAAATCTAGAAATTATACTTGTGGACGATGGATCTACTGATAATTGTTTAGAGATCTGTAAAGATTATAAATGTAAAGATCAAAGGATAAAGATATTGCATCAAAGTAATCAGGGAGTTAGTGCGGCAAGAAATTCAGGGCTTGAAGCAGTTACAGGGGACTATATAGCATTTGTTGATGCAGATGATTATTTTCATCCTGAAATGTATGAACGTTTATATTCATTACTTACTGAACATAATGCGGATATTTCTGCATGCTTTAGCCGCGGATGTTGGGATAGTGATTACATTGAACCTTTGAGAGATGATATAGAAATAAATATTTATGATAATCTTGGAGCAATTAAGTCTATTTTTAATCCGAAATATGGAATAAATGGTGTTGGTGTAGTTGTGACTAACAAGCTTTTCAAAAAGTCTCTTTTTAATAATCTCGAATTTCATACTAAATTTAGGCGAGGGGAAGATGAACATATTATCTGTTATCTAATGCAAAAAGCAAGTAAATACGTAATAACAGATGAAAGACTATATTATTATTTTAATAGACCGGACAGTATTCTTCATGCGAAATCCACAGAAGAGGAGAATAAGATAGATAACTCTAATTTACTAGAAATGTATGATGGGAGACTTTTATTATTTAGAGAGGATAAGTACAGTGAAATCTATAATACCTGCCTGTTTAATATGATGAACATGACCATTTCATTTTTCTTAAATGTGACGGATAAAAAAATAAAAAGGTTGTTGCTCAAACGTTATCGATCTCATTTTTCTGAGTTTAACAACCGAGTGTTAAGATACTTATCTGTAAAAGATAAAGTTCGATTTTTAACATTTAAGATAAATCCTCATATTTACTTGTTCCTTCATTTATCCTATGGAGTAAAGTAACTTAGTCAATGTGGAAATTTTAGATTAAGCGTAGATATTAATTTTAGGCTATTACGAAAGTGGAGAAATAAATGAGAGTAAAAAGTTCCTTACTAAATATAACCGCAGGTTTAGCTAACCAATTCATCATAACAGCACTCAGTTTTATTTCTCGTACAGTTTTTATTTCAACACTTGGCATTGAATATCTGGGTGTGAATGGGTTATTCACCAATATACTCGCTATGCTGACTCTTGCTGAGGCTGGGCTCGGTGTGAGTATTATGTATAGCCTATATAAGCCAGTGGCAGAAAATGATCATTATAGGATTAACATTTTAATGAAGTTTTATAGGAATACCTACATGGTCATAGCGGCTATCGTTCTGCTTTTAGGACTATCAATAATGCCATTTTTGGATTTCTTTATTAAAGATGCGAAAGTGGAGGGTATCCATTTAATCTACCTAATCTTCTTGTTAAATACAGTTGCCCCCTATTTCTATGTTCATAAAAATTCATTCTTAAATGTTTCACAAAAAGGTTATATTGTTACTGGAATATACTCGATTTCTTCTATAGTATCCATTTGTATTAAGATTGGTATTCTTCACTATACACAGAATTACATTTTATATTTGATCATTGATAGTGTAATAACAATTCTAAATTCAATAATACTTGCAATTATTGTTAATCGTATGTATCCGTTCTTAAGGGATAGAGTCATAGGCAAATTAGATTCTGAGACAAAGGGTTCAATAACAAAAAATGTTAAAGCCATTGTACTTCAAAATCTCGGGAATTATTTTATCTTTGGAACTGATAACATTATCATTTCATCATTTGTAAGTATTGCAGCAGTTGGACTTTACTCCAATTACAATATGTTAATTGAGATATGCCGAACATTTATTAATCAGGTTTTCAATAATATTTATCATAGTGTAGGAAATCTAGTAGCGAGTGAAAGCAAAGAAAAGATCTATTTCATATATAAAGTTTATAGATTGGTGAATTTTTGGTTATACTTCTTCTTTACGATCTTTCTGGCTATCATGTTAGAACCATTTATTAATGTATGGTTAGGTTCAGATTTTTTGTTTGATGATGTACTACTAATGTTTATATTGATGTTTATTTTTTATGAAAGAGGAATGAGAAATTCAATTACGACCGTAAAAACAACTGCCGGTATATTTCATGAAGATCGTTTCGCTCCTATAGTGCAAGCAATAATTAATCTAGGAATATCAATAATTCTAGTGAAAAACATTGGTATCACTGGAGTGTTTATCGGTACTCTTATTAGTCAAATATCTGTTCCGTTCTGGACTACTCCCTATTTAGTTTATAAAAAAGTATTTAAAATGAAATTGGCTTCGTATTATTCTCAATATTTATTGTATCTTTTAATACTAGTTACAACATACTTTTTAACTAGTGTCATAAGTAGCTTCATCAGTATTGAAAGTTATATTTCTTTGATAGCATTAGGAATAATTTGCGTCATAGTACCAAACGTCGTATTTGTATTAATTTTTAGGAATACAGATGAGTTCCAATACGTAATGAATATATTTAAATCAGTATTTAGAAGGCAAATTGTGAGGTTGAGAGAAGATTGAAGCTGAAAATATCTATATTTAAAAAACAAAAAGTATCCTACGAAGTGTTAAAAAGAGTCTATTATTATTTGACGTAAATGGTTTTGTTATGATGTTGATTGGAACGATAACTGGTGAAGATGACGATGATAGTGATGGTGATGAATGGTGGAAACACTGGCATTAAAGAGCAGTAGAATTAAAGGTCAAAAATTATGAAATTACTCCACAAAAGAATAGTATTCCTCTTAGTTACTATTTGCTATATGTCGGTAATATGGATTCAATCAAGCTGGTTTAATCCTGAGGAGTTGGGTGTACTTACAAGTTCATTAAACCAATCTGTTTTTCTACTTATAGGTGCTACCTTGGAGCTTGCCCACCTTTTTCAATTTGGCTTGTTGTATTTGTGTATAGTGATCGTCTTCGTAAGTTTTGGCAGGTTGCAAATGTGGCAAGAGGTTACTGCAGCAGTTATCGCTCTAACGTACGGAGTTGTAGATGAAGTACACCAGTTGTATGTCCCATTTCGGTCTTTTTCAATAGTAGACTTATTGAAAGATACAATTGGAATTATTGTATTTTGGTGGGTGGTGCACCGAAGTTATTTTTATAATAAGAGTTCAAAAATAGGTCGCTGGTTAAGAAGTGTAACTTAAATTCAAATGATGATTTGAGGAATTTGTCGAAAACATTTTCTTTAAAAAGAACAAGTACTGTTTTATAATCCAAGGTAATAGTAGGTTCTAAGTGTGGGCAGTTTTTTTGCTCTTTATTTTTAATTTTATTGTTCTATATAATGAACAGGAGAGGGATAGTATATGTCAGATGAAAAATTAGAAATCCGCCCCGTAGTATTAAGCCACCAGCCTATTCAATTTGAAACGTCGCAAAGCTGGAATAGAGGACATGGCCCTGTAGCAGATGATAAAGGTAAAAGTGATGGGAAAAAATATCCACATGATCCTTATGATCCAAAAAAGGAACATAAAAACAAGCCTTAAGGTCTCTCATCCGCCAATAAGGTTTTACTAATAAAAATGGAGATTGTTATGATTAAATATCTAAGTATGATAGGAGAACATACCATCCAAATTACGGTTCAAAGTGCTATATGTTTAAAAATCCAAAACCTTTTTAATAGTATAAATAGTACAAATCAATTAACCAGTATAAATGTGAAAATCAAATTTGGTTATGGTGAGTCATTTACCGATTATCAAGTATCTATTAAAAAAGACGCGAACAAAATTAGCTTCCAAAGATCCGACTACCTAATAGAATCCACCCCAGACTATACATCAGCAACCATCCACGTCCACGACGAACTAGCCTTAAAGCATGCTCTAATGAATCTTTACAGCTCCTACATTGTCTATCATAACTGGGGTTTATTGATTCATTCATCCTGCGCGATCGAGAATGGCAAGGCGCATATCTTCGCTGGTCATTCGGGAGCTGGGAAGTCGACTGCTGCAAGGCTCTCGGAACCACGTGCTCTATTATCTGACGAAGCCACAATTGTTAAAATCTCAGAAAATAGCATTACTGTATTTGATTCGCCTTTCCGCAGTGAATTGCCATCCACAGGTTATCAACAGCCAACTCCATTAGCAGGAATTCAGCTTCTACAGCAGTCAGAAAAAATTAGACTGGAAAAGATGAGGAAACCTGATGCGTTATTATCGCTGATGGATAAGGTGTTTTACTGGAGCCATGATCCGGTTGAGACGCAGCGGATTATGGGCTTATTGCGGACTTTGGTGGAGAAGGTTCCGGTATATGAGCTTTATTTTCGTAAAGATCCTACATTTTGGGAGCTGATTTCATAATGGTTCAATTTATACAAAAAAATAGTTTTGAGGCGACCCAGATTGAGGATGAGTGGATCATTCTGGATACTGATCAATATACGGTCACGAGGCTGAATGAGCTTGGGGGATTTTGCTGGCTGAAGCTTGGTGAGGCTCAGACGGTGGATAGTCTGCAAACAGCAATTGATCAGGAATATGGGGCAGATTGCGAAAAAGATTCGATTGATCGATTTTTAACCGACTTAAAGAAGTGCGGGCTGATTCGCCATGCTATTTGATCATGAGACGATTCTTTTTTTAAAGGTTGCAATTGAGAAAGATGGCTTTCTTGAATTGCCTGCTGATGGTAACAGCATGTTTCCGTTAATCCAGAGAGGGGATGTATGCAGATTCAATCCATGCAGCCCTGGCTCTTTGGTGAAGGGAGACATTATTTTATTCCACACATATCAAGGGCAATTGATTGCCCATCGGTTTATCGGCATGGAAACAAACCATTACCTTTTCAAAGGGGATACAAATCTGGGGTATGACTTGCCTGCCACACCTGAACAAATCATCGGCAAACTTACTACTATTAAAAAGCACAGTTACGATGCCTCCGTGCAAAATTCCTCAGTTAAACTATGGGGAAATCTAATCATGGCCTTGCCTGTTTTGTCAGGAATCTTGAGGAAATATCTTAACTGGAAATCTCATTATGAAGAAATGTGGAGTACGCTATGGCGAAAGTTAAACAGCTTATAACGATTGCGAATCAATATTTTTCAATGAAGGATATCCGTAAAACCTTTTCGATGTTGAAGCCTTTTTTTCTTAGGCATAGGAAGGCTTATTCGGCACTCCTTTTTTTATTAGGGTTCGATATCTTTTTCACGATTGCTTTTGCCTGGTTTTTCGGGAGTATTACCGACGCGGCGATTCGCAGTGATTTTGATGAGTTGAAGAGGCTGATTCCGATCGGGATTGGGCTTACTGTTCTGAATATCATTTCGAATTTCTGTGATATTTATTTTGAAACGATTGCTTCTAATGGTTTGAAAAAGGATTTGAAAGAATATTTATTCAAGCACATTCTCAGCCTGCCTGCAGGTGTTGCCTCTAATCTTCGTTCCGGGGATCTTCTATCGTATTTTACCAATGACATTCATAGTATTGATGGTGTCACTGGCAGCAGCTTGATTAATCTAATCCGTCTGCCGCTAACCTATATTGCCGTCCTCATTTATCTCTTCCAAATAAACTGGGTTTTGTCCATGATTAGCATCCTGATCGCTCCGATAGCGATCGTTGCGGGCGCGGGATTTGGCTTGCTACTAAAACGGAATGGGCGCAAGCTACATAGTTTGATTGCTCAAATCAACAATACTTTAAGTGAAACTTTTCAGGGCTTTCAAGTCATACGCTCTTTTACGCTTGAAAAAAAGGTCTTTGAAAAGTTCACTCGGGAAAACGATGATTATTTTAAATTAGAGCTTGAAAACGCGAAGCTGCAGGGCTGGTATTATTCAGGAGGGTACCTGATCAGTTCTGTAGTTTTTCTAACCTGTTTGTCGCTTGGTGCTTATTTTGTCTACCAAAAAGAAATGTCGATTGGCTCTTTATTGACTTTTACCAATCTCGTTGGCTATCTTGTTTATCCGTTGACTGGCCTGGCGGGACAATGGGCGGGTTTCCAGAGATCAATTACAGCGATCGAGAGAATCATCGACTTGGTTGAAAAACCAGTAGCGTCTTTAGAATTACCAGCTAACTTACCGGTAAAATCCAGCATGAAATCGATAGAATTTAGGGATATTGCTTTCAGTTATGATGAAAATAAAATGATTTTTTCAAACTTAAGCCTGCAAATTCCATCAGGAAAAATGGTCGCTCTGGTAGGTCCAAGTGGAGCGGGGAAAACGACGTTGTTCAATCTGCTTCAAGGTTTTTACCAGCCACAATCAGGACGAATTTTAATTGATGGAATTCCAACAGAAGAAATGACACTCTCAGAGTTAAGAAACGCCGTTGCTCATGTGCCTCAGGAGACATTTCTATTCGCCGGGACAATCCGTGAAAACCTGTCATTGGCGAGGGAAGGGATTTCAGAAGTTGAAATGATGGAGGCTGCAAAACAGGCTTGCATTCATGAATTTATCATGGGACTTCCTCAAGGATATGATTCGGAGATCGGTGAACGGGGGATTAAACTGTCTGGAGGTCAAAAGCAGCGAATAGCCATTGCAAGAGCCATTTTAAAGGATGCGCCAATCCTGCTGCTGGATGAAGCGACATCGGCTTTGGATAGCCATACTGAATCTGAGGTAAAACAAGCACTCGAGCATTTAATGAGCGGAAAGACGACAATCGTGATTGCCCACAGATTATCCACAATCCAGAATGCTGACCAAATTATTGTTCTGGATGAAGGGGAAGTAGTACAGACGGGTACTCATGAGGAGTTGATTTCAGAAAATGGTCTCTACACAAAGTTGAACTCATCTGCACTGAAGCCTAAAAAGCATGAACATTTATACTTGGTATCTAAGTGAATGGAGTTTTGAAAAATGTTGAATCAATTGGTGTCAGCATTATATATAAATGAGATAGAGTTGCCCAGCGATGAAGTCTATTATGAGCAGCTTTTAAGAAATCAGGAAGTAGTTTCGATTACCCCTCAGGTTTATCAACTGTTGAAAGACCAAGGTAAGCTCGATCAAGTACCAGACTTTTTCCACCAATCTCTAAAAGAGCAGTACTTCCAAACCATGCAGCTTAACTTATTTGTAAAGCACGAAACCACTCAGCTTCTTAATGCATTTGAAGAGCGAGGTACGGAAGTCATTCCTCTAAAGGGAGTTGGCTTTGCTGAAGCCTATTTCGGAAGCCTGGGTGCAAGGAAGACGTCGGATATCGATCTACTAGTGAAGGAATGTGATATTGAAGCAGCTGTGGAGTTAGTTAAACAACTAGGTTTTATAGTTGAAGAGGAAAATATCCCTGGTCATTTTCATTGCAGTTACAGCAAAAAACTTCCTGGATCTGATATTCCCTTAGTAGTTGAGCTGCATTGGGATTTATTAAAGGAGTCGACAGCGCGGTTTAATATTGAAGATTTCTGGCAGGCTGCGAAGCCATCAGGCCAATATTCCGTTGTTAAAGAACTAGCTAATCTTCATGTCTTTTACATGATTATCCTTCATGGATGGCGCCATAATCTTGATTCTCTAAAATATCACCTCGATATCATTCAGTTGATTCAATTTTTTAAGGATGACTTAGACTTTGACCTATTGATAACAATGGCTGAAAAGCACCAAACCAAAAAAAGGATAATCCGAACGCTCTCATCCGTTTATCAAGAGTTTCCTTTTCTCGATGATATCAAGCCTTTTCCTTACAAATCTGCTAAACAGTATTTAGAATTCAGAGATAAAAAGAGCGGAAGCAGCTTTTACAAGAAATATACCGATTACATTAACTATCAGTATTTTAGTTATGACACTCCAAGTCATACGCTAAAGGAAATACTTGCAACGATCCTTCCGGCGAAGAAATAGTGTTATGGAATGAACTTCATGGGAATAATAATGTGAAAAGGAAGGTGAAGTACTTGGTCCTGTTATTCTATTATCTTTCTCTTCTCAACCTTGTCGACGCAGCTCTCACAGTTGCCGGGATTGAGAGTTCACTTATTACTGAAGCCAATCCATTGATGGAGAGAATCTATTCAATAGACCTAAGACTATTCATAACACTGAAGTTCTGTCTATCTGTGACTTTATTGTTGTTTATACTGTATAAAAAAGTCCCGCAGTCAAGGCTGGTTAAAGGTATAACCCTGTTTGCAACCGTAAGTTATACCACAGTCATTTGCTTGCATGGTTTCTGGCTGGTCCAGATTGTGTGACCAGTCAGCCTCTTTAACTCCCTCGAAAAAAATTCACTTCTTTTTACTATTTTCATATTCATTATCCATTTTAACAGGCGTATAATTTTTCTTATAAAAGAATAGGAAAGAAGGCGTATCGCACATGTTTCAGACGCTCAAGCGTGATCTGTTGGCCGGGATTACGGTTTCGGTTGTTGCGCTGCCGCTGGCATTGGCTTTTGGGATGCAGGCGACGGGAAATTCTGATGGAGCCATTATTGGATTGTATGGTGCCATTATTACGGGCTTTTTTGCGGCTTTATTTGGCGGGACGAAGGGGCAGGTGACGGGTCCTACTGGTCCGATCACGATTATCTTTACTGGAATTGTGGCTACTCAGGGACTGGAATATGCATTTATTGCCGCGTTCATGGGAGGACTTTTTCAGATTCTCTTCGGGATCTTGAAGGCGGGTAATTATTTGAAATTCATTCCCTTGCCAGTCGTCAGCGGTTTTATGAACGGAATTGCCATCATCATTATCATGGGGCAGCTGCAGTATGTGACGGGCAGCTTTTTAGTCGTGCTGTTGACGATTGTCTTTATGCTGGTTGCGATGAAGTGGATTAAAATCATACCGCCAAGCTTGATGGCTCTGATTTTAGGGACAGTGGCAGTGATCCTTCTGGAAAAGGTAGTGCCGGCCCTCCATTTTACACTGCCATTTATAAACGACTTTATTTTCTTTGACACCGCGGAGAGAATTGGCGAGATTCCAAAAGGCTTGCCGCAACTTCATCTGCCGATTGCCGACTTGGGTGTCATCATCCAATTGATTCCAGCAGCGTTAAGCATCGCGGTTTTGGGTTCGATTGATTCATTGCTGACTTCGGTTGTCATGGACAATATGACAGGTACTAAGCACAAGAGCAATAAAGAGTTAATTGGCCAGGGGATTGGTAACACTCTTGCCGGTTTGTTCGGCGCAATGCCAGGTGCTGGGGCGACAGTCAGGTCTGTAGTCAATTTGCGCAGCGGCGGCCAGACTGCTCTTTCTGCGATGGTCCATAGCGTTGCCTTGCTGCTGTTCATGCTAGTTTTCGGACCGCTGGCGGAAGAAATTCCACTCGCAGTGCTTGCAGGAATTTTAATCATGACCGGTATCACGATGTTCGATTATGACAGCTTGAAAATCCTAAAGGATGAACCTCGCACAGACGCAGCGGTCATGCTGGTCACCATGATTTTAACAGTAGCCATTGACCTTATGGTTGCGGTCGGTGTCGGTATCGTAATGAGTGCATTGATCTTCATGAAGCGGATGAGTGAGGAAGGCTTCAAGATTAATAGTAGGACGGAAAATGGTTTGAAGATATATAACCTGGAAGGCCCGCTATACTTTGGGGCTACAGAGCTCATAACCAAGACAATCAGTTCGGATAACAGTCTTGATATCGTTATAGATATAGAAAAAGTAACGATTGTTGATGCTTCTGGTGCACTGCTCTTGCTTCAGCTCAAAGACCAGTTGAAAGAACGGGGACAGAACCTTTATCTTGTCGGCAACGATCTGGATCTTGGTGGGATTATGCGGAAAATGAGTATCTTCCAGAATTTTGGCCCAACCGGACATTTTGAAACCCTTGAAGAATTAATCACTTATTTAAAGTTTAATAATAAAATAGTTCACGGTGCCTGAGTTAAAACAGGCACCTTTTATTTTTTTACAATACTGTTTCCACTTTTTTCTTATTAAGGTACAATATGAAAGTATTCAATTCAAATAACCTAAGGAGGCAGTCGAAATGTTGAACACAACTAATGGAACAGCAACAACAATTTCATATGTTTTATCTTCGGCCTGCCTGTATTGTGTGTAGTAGCGCTTATTTTTGTCATGTTAAAATAATTGCGTAACCACGGACTGGGATGTCTGTGGTTTTTTTGTGCCTAAAAATCGAATGTATGTTCTTGGGGAGTGATATTGTGATTACAGTTGAGAATTTGAAAAAGGAATATAAATTGGTGAAGCGTGACCCAGGTCTTAAGGGTGCAATCAAGTCGCTTTTTAACCGGAAGTATGAAACGAAGCATGCGGTGAAGGGGATTAATTTTACGATTGAGCAGGGTGAGACGGTTGGCTATATTGGTGCGAATGGTGCCGGTAAGTCGACGACGATCAAGATGCTGACGGGGATTCTGACTCCGACGTCTGGCAAGGTGACAGTGAACGGTCTGGTACCTTATGAGAACCGACAGAAGAACGCGGTAAATATCGGAGCGGTCTTCGGGCAGCGGACGCAGCTGTTCTGGGACATTCCGGTTCGTGAATCTTATAATCTGTTAAAACATATTTACGAGATACCGGAGCAGGAGTATCAGGAGACGGTTGAAATGTTCACTGAAGTCTTAACTCTTGAGCCGTTGCTCGGCATTCCTGTCAGACAGCTTTCGCTCGGACAAAAAATGCGCTGTGAGCTGGCTGCGGCCTTCCTTCACAGACCTAAAGTTGTTTACCTGGATGAACCGACTATCGGTCTTGATATTGCGGTAAAAGTGAAAATCAGAAAGTTTATCAAAGAAATGAATCAGCGCTGGGGCACAACAGTGCTGCTGACTACACATGACATGCAGGACATCGAGGAAATCTGCGACAGGATCATCATCATTGATGGCGGTACGATTCTATACGACGGAGGGCTGGAGCAGATTAAAAAGCAATTTGGCCAGCAGCGGGTAATCCATTTTGAACTGGCAGATAAGGAAAAGTTCGAACTGCCTGCGTCACTCATCGGTCAGGCAGAAGTTTTACCGAATGAGGAAGAAACGAAGGTCAGCCTGTCTTTTGATCATGAGACTGTTAAAAGCTCGTTCGTCATTTCAGAAATGATGAGCATGTATGAAATTGGCGATTTGAATATCGCGGACCCTAAAATCGAGACGATTGTAGAGGAGCTGTACAACAAGCAGGAACAGGGGGGAGAGCATGAGAAAGTATTGGCAAATAGCTAAAGGGCGGATGCAGGAGAATACGGCCTATTCAGCGTGGTACTGGGCAGGAACTGTTTCTTCGGTAATGAGGCTGTTGATTATTTACTTCTTCTGGGAGGCGGTCTACGCGAACCAGACGACAATCCAAAACATCAACCTGGAAACGATGTTGACGTATATCGTCATTGCGCTGCTGCTTCAGGGTTTTGTCGGTGGTGTCGGCAATGAGCTTGCGGAAAATATCAAGGAGGGGCAGGTAGCGATTGAGCTGATGCGTCCTTACGATATGATTTTTAAAATGTTCGCGGTGGATATTGGGGAGAAAATCATGTACCTAATCCAGGGTACGCTTCCGATGGTTCTGATTGCTTATTTCTTCATGGATTTAAGCTTTCCAAAATCACCTGAGACGATTTTGCTATTCATAGTAAGTGCTCTTGTCGGAATTTGGATCGGTACATTCTTTGATTTCCTTGTCGGTGTGCTTGCTTTCTGGACAGTCAATGTCTGGGGTGTCAGGGTTTTGAAGGAATCGCTGATCACTTTTTTCTCAGGTGCGCTTGTTCCAATCACTCTTTTTCCGGATTGGCTAAGAACCATTACTGAGTTCCTGCCGTTTCAGGCGATGGTGTATCTGCCGGTCTCGATTTATTCAGGGTTGATTAGCGGAACAGAAGTTTACATGGCACTTGGAGTCCAGTTGTTCTGGCTTATTTCATTATATTTATTGGTAAGGGTAATCTGGTCGCAGGCAATTAAACAGATTACGATTTTTGGAGGTTAGGAGGCGATTTCATGCGTCGTTATACGAGATTATATTGGGAGTTTGCGAAGAGCCATATGAAGGTGATGATGGAGTACCGGATCGACTTTCTGATCGGTGTCGCCTCAGTCATGCTCGAGCAATTCGCTTCGATCTTTTTTGTAAAAGTGGTGTTCGACCACATTGAGCAGATCAATGGCTGGTCGTTTTATGAGATATTGTTTATCTACGGAATTGCGGCAACGGGCCGTTCGATCCACCAGATTTTCTTTGATAATCTTTGGACGCTCGGCTGGCAGTATATAAGGCCAGGGAAGCTCGACCGTCTGCTGATCAGGCCGGTCAATCCGTTATTTCATGTGGTAGCTGACCGACTGCATCAGGATGGCTTTGGCCAGCTGATCATAGGGTTGATCATCCTGGGAACAGCGATTCCGCAGCTTGACCTCGTTTGGGGAGCGGCGGAAATTGCGATGCTGGTTATAATGATCAACTCATCTGGGCTGATTTTCGTGGCAATTAACTTATTTTTCGCGACATTTAGTTTCTGGATGATCGACAGCCTGCCGATTGTCTGGGCTGTCTTCAACCTGAGCGACTTTGCGAGATACCCGCTGACGATTTACCACAAAGGAATCCGCATGTTCCTGACATGGATTATTCCTTACGGTTTCACCGCATTCTATCCGGCGGCCTATTTTATCGATAAGTCCGGATACAAGGAATTCGCGCTCTGGACCCCGGTTGCGGCAATTGCTTGCTGTTTCCTTGCTTATGCATTCTGGAACAGAGGCCTCAAAGCCTTTGCGAGTACGGGCAGTTAAGCCTAAAGCAACCCGATAAATATAGGGAATTATCAGATAATACGTATACATTCGGATTGCCCAATAGGACTTCCGTCGGGTATGATGGAAATAAATAGGTTGATAGGAGTGGCTGGGATGTTGGAAAACAAATCGGTTAGAGAAGTATGGCAGGAAATCGAAAAGGTCATGAAAGAAAGGCCAGAGCCGATTCAAGGCATGAATACGGTCTATCAATATGACATCACTGGAGATGACAGCGGGACATTCCAATTGCTGATTTCAAATGGAACTGCCCGTGTGGTTGAAGGAACAGAAGCCACACCAGACTGTACCCTGACGCTATCCGATAAAAACTTCAAGAAGATGATCATGGGCAAGCTGAACGGAACAGCCGCCTTTATGACAGGAAAGCTTAAAATCCAGGGCAGCATGGGACTCGCACTAAAGCTCGAGGGAATCCTCAACGAATACAACCTAAGCGAAATCGCATAAAGGAATGGATCAGGCATCAATCGCCTGGTCCATTTTTCATTCCATAAAAAATTGCTTTCCATCCATAAAAAATATCTATTAAAAAATTATTGCATGATGAGACAAAATATAACAAGATGCGACACATCCTGATATAATAAGGCTAACAAGTTTTCAGATTTAAGGAGATTCGTATGGATCCACTCAAAAAAAATTCGGTTTTAGTATATGAAGAAGTAAAAGCAGTAAAGTTCTTTTTGTGGACTTTTTATATAATCCTTTTCCCATATGATTTTATTTATTATTTTTTAGTTCCATATTTCAATAAAGAAACTATGGGTTTGCCTGAAGGAGGACTTGGCTTTTTCTTTCATATCTTTTTATTCTTGCTGATTCCGGTGGCTATCTTCCTGGTGAGGCGTGGAGAGCCGGAAAAAGTTAAGTATCTCTACTTTCTAGCTTTTGTGCTGATTGATTTTATTAATAATTTCATGATTTACTGGGGAACTGACCATGAGTTCAAAAGCGGACATGTCCTGGAAATCTACTTTATTTTATTCTCTCCGATATTCGTTAACAAGCGTTTCTTTTGGACAATGACATTAGGTTTTTTCATAAAATATACATTATTCGGGATCATCTTTCAGTCCCCTAAAGTGTTAGTGCCCATGGGGTTGATCATTTTTATTGCTATCATATCCTGGATTCTTTTAACGCGTTTCCAATCATATATCAACGCTATCACTGCAATTTATAATGATATGAGACAAAAAGAAAAATTAGCAGTTATTGGCCAGATGGCAACGGCAATTGCACATGAAATAAAAAATCCCTTATCTTCTCTAAAAGGTTTTACTCAGCTACAGCAAGAGAAGGATAAGGGTGACGAACAATACTATCCAATCATGCTGAATGAAATTGATAGAATCAATGGGATTGTAAATGACTTGCTTATTTTAGGAAAACCTAATACTGCTGTGAAAATGCCTAGAAAACTTGTTGATTTAATACAGTATGTTATATCAGTTATTGATCCGCATGCTCAGAGAAAGGATATTCAATTTAATTATAATGTAGACGATTCGACTGTGCTTTTTTGCGACGAAAATCAAATGAAGCAGGTCTTTATCAACCTAATTAAAAATGCGATGGAAGCTATGTCAAACGGAGGGACAGTAACCATTCAGTCCGAAAATAATGATGGTCGTGTTTTAATTTCAGTCAAGGATGAAGGATGTGGGATCCCTCCAGAGATACTCGCTAAGTTGGGAGAACCTTTCTATACAACCAAGCAAAATGGAAACGGATTAGGCCTAATGGTCACTAAAAAAATTATTGAAGAACATGAAGGAACTTTTAATATTGAAAGTCAGTTAGAAAAAGGAACAAGTGTTAATATAACTTTACCTATTGTAAGGTAAAGTTATATTTGTATATTGAAAAATAAACCAATAAATAAACCAAAAGGACTATTTTATTAAATAGTCCTTTTGGTTTATAGTGGAGAAAAATGTCGAATGGTGCCAATTCTAAACTGGGTCAAATTATTTATTTTTTATTCTTATTTTACTAAAACTATTAACTTATAAAGAATCATGGCGATATGAAGGTAAACAATGATTCGGTAAGAGATAGAAAACGAGGTACTCAAATGCAAAATTCTTTTAAAGATCCATCCTTACATCATGAGGAAAAAAGGGCTATTAAGTGGTTTTTAACACTATTTTATTTTTTATTCTTTTCTTTTGAAGTCTTCTACTACTACCTGCATCCCAAATATGTATTAAATAAGGATGTTTTGATTTTTGATGAATCTAGATTTTATTATCATATTTTAATTTTATTGTTATTACCAAGTGTGCTTATTCTATTAAAAAAAGGAAAACTCTACTCCGTAAAATTTACTTTTTTTCTAGGCTTCATAATTATTACGATTCTCAATGATTCAGTAACTTATCTAGGTAGTGATTCTGGCTACGACAGTGGTAATATCGTTGAAGTATTTTTAATTCTTTTTGCGCCGATTTTTGTGAATTCAGCTTTCTTTTGGACAGTTTCTATAGGAACAATTTTTAAATATTCATTTATAGGACTACTACTTAACACTACTGAAGTTTTGTTCCCAATAGCGGTTATAATAATCCTTTCTTTATTAGGATTTATCATATTAAAGAGGTACCAAGGGTATGTTGAAGCTATTAAAGAATCATATGATAATCAATTGTCAGGGATTGTTAAGGGTGTAATTGCAACTATTGAGCTAAAAGATCCATATACTAAGGGACACAGTGAACGAGTAGCCTATTATGCGAACTCGCTTGCTGAAGCTACTGGAAGGTTTACGAAAAATCAATTGCGTTCCTTTACATATGCTTGTTTATTACATGACATAGGGAAAGTGAATATCCCAGACTCGATACTAATGAAACCTGGGAAACTGACAAAAGAAGAATATGAGATTATTAAAACACATCCAGAAGTAGGAGCAGAAGCTGTTATTAAGGTGAACGGGATAGGAGACAGTATCGATATTATAAAATCTCATCACGAAAGGTGGGATGGCATGGGATATCCTGAGCAATTAAAGGGCATAGAAATTCCTTATTCAGCAAGAGTGGTTTCGATTGCTGATGCTTTTGATGCTATGACATCGTCTCGCTCATATCGTTCAGCAATGCCTTTTGAGGTAGCCTATAGCAGAATAGTAGAAGGTCGAGGTACACAATTTGACCCGGAACTTGTTGATAAATTTAAGGAGGTTTTTCCGGAATGGGTTACTTTCCATATGAACTATCAGTGGAATGAAGACCATTTTGTTCAAAAACAGAATAGTATAGAGGAGGTGAGGGCATGAAAATTCGTAAACTAAACAAAATCAAAACGACATGCTGGTGGTGTCCATTCATTAATCAATAATAACAAGAAAGGGATGTCAAGAATTCGCAGCATCCCTTTTTAATTACTTAATAAGGTGATAGATGGTATGGAACTTAGCTATGGATCTCATGTTGCTCTCAAGCAGCTGGCTATCAGAAAAGATATAAAGCATTATATCGTTGAAGATATATTAAATGGCGAATTCTACGAAATGCCAGAAGTTTGTATTTTTGCTATTGAGCTAATCAATCAAGGAAAACCACTTGATGAAGTGGAAAAAGAATTGGTTGTTAGATATTCAGATGAAGATATAGATATATTGGACTTTGTCTCTCAACTCCTTGAACTTAACTTAGTCAGCGAACTAAACGGCGAGCAAATATTGAATAGTTTAGGAGAGCAAAATAAAAATGGCTTTTCTTGGCTCCCACAATCTCTCGGCCGCTTCTTCTTCAACTCCATCAGTTCAAAGTTGTACGTCCTTTTACTTGTGGCAAGTATAGGTTTGATCCTGTTCAAACCAGACTTATTCCCACGTTATTCGGACCTGTTTATGTTTGACCTGATGTTCCAAAATATCATCGCCTTGCTGTTGATCTCTTTCTTCCTTGTGATCCTGCATGAATTCGGTCATGTGCTTGCGGTTCGTTCTGAAGGTTTGCCGGCAAAAATAGAAGTGGGGAACCGTCTGTTTTTTGTTGTGCTGGAGACGGATATGTCCCAGGTGTGGAAATTGCCGGCAGAAAAGCGCAATAAGCTTTATCTTGCGGGGATGAATTTTGATCTCGCAGTATTGTTCCTGGCATTGGCAGCCCAGCTTTTTGTAAGTGATAGTACAATAACTATGGGATTGCTGAAGCTGGTCGTACTGGACACGTTTATCCGTCTAATTTATCAAACTGCCGTTTTTATGAAGACTGACCTTTACTATGTCATTGAAAACCTAACAGGCTGTTACAATCTAATGGAAAATGGGCGCAACTTCTTAGCGAGATGGCTTCCTTTCCTTAGCGTGCCAGAAACAGAGACCTTCGCCGGAGAAGAGAAGTTCGTTCGCAGATATGCCGGTTTTTACCTTGCAGGCGTCCTGCTCACGTTTATCATCACCGCCTACTACTACATCCCGCAAATGATCTTCGCGGTGAGCGAAATCATGCTGCCGGGATTCCTGGAACCAATCACCAGCATTCGTTTTTGGGATTCGGTTGTCTTTTTGCTGCAAATAGTATTAGTTTTGGCTTTATTGCTTTACTCATGGACAAAGAAATATCGTTTAAGCAGTTAAAAAGACAGCCGGGTGGCTGTCTTTTATTACTTGGTAAGAGTATAAGTTTTTCCACTTAGATCAGTGTCTAGCTCCAGCGCCTAACCCCTCGAGACGTTTCGGTCCGCCCGATGAAGTCAAAGAGCGACTTCACCGGTCGGCCCTCCAACGCTTGTCGGGGC
>ENA-ORXC01000678-ORXC01000678.1-marine-metagenome-genome-assembly--contig:-NODE-678-length-22961-cov-3.403644_pt1 | contig 22961 bp, 21 predicted proteins | sample MGYA00237865_ERZ511478 | MGnify/ENA metagenome assembly ERZ511478
ATGTAGGTGGAATAATGGGCATTAAAAACAATTTTTTGGCCGTCAATCTCAGAATAGCGAACGCGGATGGGATAAGAAAAATGCTCGTTTTGAGACATGATTCACCTCAAATTCCTTTTTTCTTCATATTAACACAATATTCAGTTTATAAAGAGGGCATTATTACGAAATTTCCCGGGTAATGTCTCTATGTGGAAAAGGGATTTGGCCTTTATTCGTGAAAAGTGTAGCATAGGGAAAAATAACAGCTGGGAGTGGAGAAAAGTGTTGAAACCTAAAGTCTATCTGACGCGAAAATTACCAGATGAAATTGTTAATAGTCTACGTGAGAAATGTGAGTTGCGGATGTGGGAGTCAGAGGAAGAACCTGTACCTCACAATGTTCTTGAGCAAGAAATCCAAGAGGTTGATGGACTTTTCTGTATGTTAACAGAAGAAATTGATCGCTCGCTTTTAGAAAAGGCATCTAAATTAAAGGTAGTAGCGAACATGGCAGTAGGTTATAACAATATTGACATTAAAGCAGCTAAAGAAAAAGGAGTTGTTGTGACGAATACACCAGGTGTGCTGACGGAAACGACAGCTGACTTAACTTTTGCTTTGTTGATGGCAACAGCTCGAAGAATACCAGAAGCTTCCACTTATTTGCGCGAAGGGAAATGGGAAGCCTGGACGCCCATGCAGCTAACAGGTCAAGACATACACGGAGCAACGCTTGGGATTATTGGTATGGGAAGAATCGGAGAATCCGTGGCGAAAAGAGCAAAAGGATTTGATATGAAGGTTCTATACCATAACCGTCGTAGAAATCAAGAAGCTGAAGAAAAAATGGATCTTCAATTTGCTCAACTCGAGCAGCTCTTAAAAGAATCTGATTTTGTCTGCGTCTTAACACCGTTAACCTCTGAGACGAAGAACTTAATTGGAGTGAAAGAACTAAGGATGATGAAAGAAACCGCTATTTTAATCAACACAGCAAGAGGGGGAATTGTTAACGAAGAAGCTCTTTATCATGCCATTAAGGAAGGCGATATTTGGGCCGCAGGTTTAGATGTTTTTGTAGAAGAGCCAGTATCACTCAATCATCCCCTTTTAAGTTTATCAAACGTAGTTACTCTGCCACATATCGGAAGTGCAAGTAGGAAAACAAGGCTTAAGATGGCAGAAGTGGCTATGAATAATTTGTTGAAAGTGTTGAACGGAGAAAAGCCCCCTCATCAGGTTGAATGAGGGGCTGAGTGCTGGGCGAGTGGAGAGTGCCTGTTACATGGTGCCTGTCACCGCCCGGTATTTGTCGAAGAGATTACATTGACGGGTAAGCAATGGAAGATTATTCTTGGAGAAAGAGCAGAAAATAAGCAGAGGAGGAAGAACTTTGACGAAGCTTCCATGGGGTAAATGGCCTTTCTATTCTCATACAGCAACATTAGCGAGATGGTGAGAAAACCGAGGGTCTGGCTCCCAAATCATTTTTATCACATTGTAAGTCGAGGAAACCGAAAAGATCTCCTTTTTAAAGATGAGAGAGATTACCGCACATTTTTGTATATCCTTCAGCAAGTCTTCGAAACACACCCATTTGAATTAGCTTCTTATTGTTTGATGAACAACCACTATCATCTTCAACTTCGATCAAAAGAACAGCCACTTTCAAAAATCATGTCTCTTGTGAACAAGCGTTACGCAACCTATTTTAATGGAAGGTATGAGTTGACTGGTCACGTTTTTGAGAAACGTTATTTTGATGAGCCGCTTAACACCCCGGCGAATATGTTAGAAGTTAGTCGCTATATTCACCTTAATCCAGTGAAAGCAAACCTCGTCTTACAACCAGCAGATTATCCATGGTCCAGTTATCGCTATTATGGTGTGAACGTTCCTATGAAAAAACCTTATCTTAACGTACTTCCACTAGTAGAAGGCTACCCAGGTACACTTCCACAAAAGAAAAAACAATACTGTGAATACGTCTCCGCACGAGAGGAACTCATTGTGGCATCGCCCTTATCAAAATAAAGCAAAATAAAAAAAGATGCCTCGTCCAGCACCTTTTTCTTAAACAAACGTTTATTTAGTTAAATTCCACATCATTTATAGTCCCACAAAACTCTAAATTCTCCTTCTTCTTTGACAACGAACACTTCCTGAACGAGATTAAAATTCCCGAACTGATTTTGAAAATGCTGCGTTACTTTTATCACATAAACTTTCTTCATAATGACGCTGTTTACCCCGGAGCGCCAGTTCTTTTTTGTCTTCACTTTGCCTATATCAAAAGTAAATGACGTTGCCCCAATATCCTGCGTGATCAGTTGGGAGCGTAATTGGCTGTATTGTTCATCTGAAAAACGGTTCTTGATTTCAGAGTGAAACAGGGACCAGGATTTCTTGAAATCACCGCTTTGTTCATATAAATAAAACTCTTTTACAGTTGCTATAGCTTGTGATTTTGGCTGTTGCCAGATCCAAATAGCGATGCTGCCACTGAGGAGCAGCAAGACGATTAAGCTAATGATAACCTTTCCTGAACCTCCGCGCTTCCTCCTCGTTTTAAAATATGACAACGTCTCGTCCTCCCTGAAGCTTGACTATTAAAGTGTATGACAGGCGTAAGTTGTCCCATTCGAACACATATTTCACTAAATTTTAATCTTTCCTCACAGTCTTTCACGATATAATGATTTAGGAATTGACTCTTTAGAAAGTTGGAGGGAAACAATGAAGCGAAAGTTACTTTGGATGATCATGCCTATGTTGATCGTGGTAGCGGCATGTTCTGAATTAAATCGAGATAAAACGACGTCTGAATCACATAAAGAAGTTAGTGCAGAAAACCAAGGAACAGACACCGAAGTGCTTACTGAAGAAGACCAATTGTGGGAACTTCTCTATCAAAATCGTTCGGATGAAACGACTTTAAAGGAAATGGAGGATCTTTTTCATAATGGCGTTTCACCGGATTCCGTAAACAATGATGGCGTATCACCAATCACTTACGCAGTCATGGAAGGAGACAGCAAGCTCGTCGAGTTCCTGCTTCTGAACGGTGTAGAGGTACATGATCATGAAGAAGCTGATCACGATGGGGAGGCTGAAGTGAATCATGAGAAAAATGATAACCTTCTAGAAGTAGCAGTTGAACAAGAAAATAACGATATTGTTGACTTGTTATTAAAAATGGGTGCTCATTTTGAAATCGGAAATGAGGAGATGTTAGTCAAAGCTGTACAGGAAGAAAACATCGAGCTCATCAAAATTTTATTACACAATGGTTATAATCCTAACCTCGAAATAGAAGTGGAAGGCGAGCATTATACTCTATTAGCTTATTCCATCGTTCAAGGAAATGAAGAAACGATCGCATTACTACTTGATTCTGGAGCAAATCCAAACTTTACGGAAGAAAAAAACGATGAAAGTGCGCTAGTTACGGCAGTCACTAAAGAAAAGTCTACCGAACTTGTTTCTTTGCTATTAGGTAGAGGCGGCGATGCGAATGCTCGTTACGAAGGGCAGCCATTGCTATTTGAAGCAATCAAACAAGATAACCCTTCTCTTGTTGAAGCTTTCCTCGTAGCGGGAGCCCTTCCTTCTTCTATTGAGGAAAGTGAAGAGGCATTTGCGATTGCGGAAGAGAGCGATCACACTGCGGTGTCAGAGCTCCTTCAGCAATACGGCTGGTAAATGTCAAAAAGGTCCTTGTTGGTAGTGACCAACGAAGACCTTTTTTTGTTGAAACGTTTATTTACCATGTAGTACATCATTCAAAACATCCGGATAGTTCGTAAACATTCCCGTAACGCCCCAGTCCAATAAACGCGTCATTTGTTCTTTGTCATTTACCGTATAAGGGTGGATGAGCAATCCTGCATTTCTTACTTTTTGGACGTAGGTTCCATCAATTTTTGAAGCAGACATCCCAACACCAACAGCGTATTCAGAGAGCTCTTGTAGTTCCTCCTCTGAAATCGTAGCAGGTTCTTTATAAGAAATTAGCTGAATAAGCGGCAAGTTCGGATTTAGATCATGCATTTTTAATAAACTTTCTTGACTGAATGATTGGATGAGCACTTTGCTAGAACGTTCATTAACACCTGTTAAATTATATTTGTTTAAAATGCGAAGTAATTCTTCTTCCATGCCAGGATAAACGTCAGGAGATTTTGTTTCAATATAGTAGCGAGCGCCTGTCCCAAACGTTTGAATCACTTCTTCAAGCGTAGGTACTTGAATGCCTTCGTAAGCTGGATCAGCTTTCTCAGGATATTTTTCATTAAACCAGCTACCAGCATCTAATTCTTTTATCTGCTCGATCGTATAGTCTTTTACGAGGCCTGTCCCGTTTGTGGTCCGATCAACTGACTCATCATGCATCGCGATAAGCGTTCCATCTTTTGTCATCTGGAGGTCTACTTCAATGTAGTCACCTTTCATTTCTTCACCAAGTTCATAGGATGGAATCGTGTGTTCAGGTGCATGTCCTGAAGCCCCTCTATGGGCAACGTTTAGTAGTTTGCTAGTGTTCATGCTTGGTGTTTTTTCATTTGCACTCACCGAGGCAGCCCCTGTCGAAAGTAAACTGCCAATCAGGGCAATACTCATCGTTAAGGCTGCAATTTTCTTTTTCCGCTTCATCATCATCATCCTTTCAAAGTTCACTACAACTGATAGTATAATCGCTTCATGTAAACTCAGATTTACATAAAGCGCATATAGAATGGAAGCGGGCTGTTGAAGATAAGAGCTGATGAGGGGAAAAGAACGTAGAAATAAGAGGGAAGTCTCTTGAAAGCTTCGGATAAGCTAGTAACCTAGGGAAATATAACGATGGAGTATGGCATTACCAATCAGGACCTTTCTCATAAGAACGTTCATTATTTCTAAATAAAGAGTGCCTGTCACCACCCGCTATTTGTCAGTTGATGTCGAGAGGAAAATAGTCATATAGAGTAGAAGAACTATGATAGGATTATGATATAAATACTTACTATTATTTGGAAGGAGCAAAAGGATGAAATTTGATTACCATACGCATCATGAACGGTGTGGGCATGCGGAGGCTACGATTGAAGAATACATAAAAGCAGCGATTCAAAATGATCTTCAGATGATTGGGATATCGGATCATTCGCCGTTTTTTGCAAGTGAAAAGGACCGAGAGTTGCCACGCATTGCAATGGCAAAAAGCGAGTTTGCTTCTTATGTTGAAGAAGTACTCACCTTAAAAGAAAAGTATCGAGGTAAGATTGACGTCTTACTCGGGGTAGAATCCGATTTCTTTCAAGAACATTACCCATTATATAAAAGCATTTACGACCAGTATTCATTCGATTACATTATCGGCTCCGTTCATTTTAGTAATGGAAACAACATTTTTGATAAAAGCCGCTGGGATAATTTAACCGAAGAAGACATTCGTAACGAGAAAGAGCATTATTATAAGTTAATAGTGGAATCAGCGGAAAGCGGCGTTTTCGATATTCTGGCACATATTGATGCGATGAAAGGCTTCTATCCTGATTTCACAAATGTGGAAACGCCTGAAGTTGAAAAAGCGATCAAGCGACTCGGGGAGCTCGAATCAACGATTGAAATTAATACATCTGGCAAGCATAAAGACTGCGGTGGCTGGTATCCGGCGAATGATATGCTTGAAATGGCGTGCCATTACGGTGTAGGTGTAACATTTGGTTCCGACGCTCATTGGCCAACGCGCGTCGGGGAAGAGTTTGAAGAAGTTCGCGCAAAGCTGAAGGAGATTGGATTTAAGAACTGGACGGTGTTTCGAGAGCGTAAGAAGGAGTTTGTTGGTTTGTAGGGGGGAGAGTATCTCCCTCTTTTTATTTTTTTCAGAATATTCATTGATCATATTGTTGTTTTGAGTTATCCTATATAGTGAAAATACAAAAAAATGTATATTGAGGTGAGGATATGGAAGGCAAATGGGAGAAATTATACAGCAAGAATGGGCTTGCAGCTAGGAGAATTGCTGCTAATCTACTAGCGATCGAGCCGGGAAGCCGTATTCCTCGCGTAAGTGATTTTGTTACAGAAACATCACTTGGAAGGGGGACAATTCAAGGAGCGTTACGTCTACTTGAAGAAATCGGAGCCATTGTTCTCGAAGCGAGAGGACACCTTGGTACGTTTCTTGTTAGAACCGATCGCCAGTTACTTTGGGATATTGCAGGACTTGGATCTGTTATGGGTGCCATGCCTTTGCCATATTCGAGAAAATATGAAGGCCTTGCTACCGGTTTAGTTCAGGTGCTTGAAAGAATGAAAATTCCTTTTAATCTTGCCTTTATGAGAGGGTCATCAAATAGAATTGAAGCGTTGAAAGCTGGAAGATATGATTTTGTAATTGTTTCAAGGCTTGCAGCTGAGCTTGCTATTGAGAATGATAGTAGTATCGAAATGGTTAAAAATTTTGGAAATAACTCCTACGTTTCAGGACATGAGATTGTTTTTTCCAACCCTAATACCAAATCCATTCAAAGCGGTATGCGTGTAGGGATTGACTATTCTTCAGCTGATCAGCATCTTCTTACGGAGTATGAAACAGAAGGTATTAACGTTCAATTAATTGAAGTAAACTACATGCAGTTGATGGAGATGCTCAAGAACAATGAAATTGATGCTGCAGTTTGGAATAAGGATGAAGTCATTCATTCAGAAGAAATGGGAAAAGGATCTTTCCGCTCGATTAAAGCTCAGGAACTAAGTAAGAAAGTAAATGAGGCTACTATGCTCTTACATAGGGAGAGAGTAGAACTCAGAGAGGCCTTACTTGATCTATCTGTCATTAACGTTCAAGAGTTGCAAATTCAAGTTGAAAAAGGAGAAATTTATCCACATTATTAGATAGGATTTCCTATGAAATTAATATACTAAATACTGTATATTGGAGGATTGATTTTATGACAACAATTAAAGAACGATTAGATATTCTGAAAGCAGGTGATGTGATTAGTTCAGAAGCTTCAACTATCGCCGAGCAAGCCGTTCAAAGATTAAGCAGTCAGACGCATAAGCCCCTTCCTCAAAATAAAGTAGAAATGCTTGTCACTCATCTTGCATCCGCCTTAACGCGTATCTCGCGTGGAGAATCGATTGATACCCCCCCGGATGAGCTCATTTTGGAAATAGAGAAATCCGATCTCATACAAGTAGCAAAAAGGGAGATTAGCTGGATTCAATCCAATTGGGCCGAGGAAATTCCTCAATCTGAAATTGCCTTTTTGAAAATACACTATGTATCTATTTTTCAAGAAATCAAATAGGAGGAGATTTAAATGAAAATTGTTGTAGGTGGTCAGGTTGATAAAAAAGAAGTTGAAGCCCTTGTGAAGAAACATGGACCAGATGGCGTGGAGACCTCAGTTAAATCGGATGTAGAAGCCGCCATGGCAGTGAAAACTGGTCAGGCAGATTACTATGTTGGAGCGTGTCACACTGGGGGTGGCGGTGCGCTAGCAATGGCAATTGCTATAATTGGAAAGCCCAGCTGTGAAACGGTTTCAATGCCGGGAAGGAAACCGAATGAAGAGAAAATTTTACAGGCTGTTAAGGATGGAAAGAAAGCATTCGGTTTTACTGCAGACCACATGGAAACTGCTGTGCCGATGATCATGAGAGCAATTAAAGCACTTTAATTTAGAAGGGGGTTCAAGACATGGAAATGGTTCTCGTCATCTTGATCGGGGCTATGGCAGCTGTTCTTGCGAATTTGAATTTGGCTGTTTTTAACGATGGCTTACGACCAATTGTACCTGAAAATACTGAAGGACGAATGGGACGTAAAGAACTTGGTTTAACTGCTTTTGCTATGAGTTTTGGACTTGTTGTTGGTTTTGGGATTCCGTTTACCATTACAGCAAGCATTATCCTTATCCATAGCATTTTGCTAGGAACAGATATTATTGGATTGATCACCCCGCGAAATAAATGGGGTACGCCTGTTGCAGCAATTGTAGGTGGAGCATATGGTGCAGGTTTATTAGTTGGACTAGAAGGATTTGTCACTTTATTTGAAAAACTACCATTAAATTTTTTAGATGCAATGGGCCAAGTTGGATCGCCGGTCGTGGTAACCTTCATGGCATTTCCAGCTCTAGCTGTGGCATTGCAATTCAGTGTTAAAAAAGGCGTTCTGACGTTTATCACTTCAGCCATTATCCGGCAGTTAGCTGTATGGTTAAATGAAAGCGGTACCATGACTTTCGGTGATACGACGGTTACGTTAAATCAAGAAGGAATGGCTCTCATTACTGGAATGATTTTCTTAATTACATATGCTGTGCGTCAAAAACCTGAAGGGGACGGAAGCGGCATTGATCTTGCTTCGGTTTTCAGTGAGAGAGTCGATCGCATTAAAAAGCATGTCGTTTATTTCATGATTATGGGTGGGCTTATTGCTGCGGCTACGAACCTTTTGATTATGGCTGGAGATCCAATCTCTTTAAATTTAATTGCAGACGGAAAAATAACAGATGCTGCTATTGCTGCTGGAGCTCGTGCACTTGGATTTATCCCGCTAGTTGCTAGTACGGCGATTGCAACAGGTGTTTATAGTCCAGTTGGATTTACAATCATTTTCGTCGTTGGATTACTTGTTCCAAATGTATGGGTTGCAGCTATTATCGGTGCTATTACTGTTTTTCTAGAGGTAATGCTACTAAGCCAGATTGCTCGTTTTCTTGATAAATATCCTGGTGTACGTCAATCAGGAGAAAATATTCGTACCGCGATGAGTCGAATTTTAGAAGTTGCTCTTTTGATTGGTGGTGCAAACGCAGCTAATGCTATTGCGCCTGGCCTCGGGTTCTTTATCATTGCAGGATTCTATTTGTTAAATGAGATTGCGGGCCGACCAATTGTGCGAATGGCTGTAGGACCGATTGGCGCGATCGCAGTTGGGATTTTGGCGAACATTCTTGTCGTTCTCGGACTTATGCAAATACCACAGTAGAAGGAGGATCTAAAATGATTCAAACAGTTAGAGGACAAATTGATGCTACTGAACTCGGGGTTTGTTCAGCTCATGAACACCTTTGTATTGACCTATCACGAATTAAAAAAGATCCCGACACTATTCTTGATGATATAGGTGGAATGGAAGAAGAACTTCGCTACTTTAAAGCTTCAGGTGGACAGGCGATGGTAGAAGTTACGAATGACGGAATGGGGCGTAATGCCACTCTCCTTAGGAAGTTAAGCGAAACAACCGGTGTGCATCTTATCGCAAGTACAGGATTTTATAAAGACCCATTCCTCCCAGATCAAGCAACAAAATGGGGGCGTGATCAGTTTGCACAACATATGATTGATGAAATAAAAAATGGGATTGATGGAACAGACGTTTATCCCGGGGTTATTGGAGAAATTGGGAGCAGTCATTATGAGATCAAGCCTATTGAAGAAGAGCTCTTAACTGGGGCAGGAATCGCAGCAATGGAAACGGGTCTTCCGCTCACCACACATACAACACTCGGAACGATGGGAGTCGAGCAAGTTGAACTTTATTCTGCTCTTGGATTGCCAATGAACCAATTGATTGTGGGGCATCAAGACCTTAATCAAGATGATGAACGAGTACTTGCTGTTGTGGAAGCAGGGGCGTTTGTAGGATTTGATACGATTGGCAAAATTAATTATCGACCTGATGAAGACCGAATTAAAACGATTTGTCTTCTAATTGAAAGAGGATATGGTGAGCAGATTTTATTATCTACTGATTTAACAAGAAAGTCACATTGGCATAAGCACGGTGGTATTGGATATGACCATGTTCTCAATGAATTTGTTCCTCGCTTAAAAGAAACTGGTTTGTCTGATGAGGATATCCGAATGATGCTAATTGATAATCCAGCTCATGCTTTCAGTCGAAAGGGGAGCGCATAACATTGAAATATCAGGAATCTGTCATAACTCAGATGTCGGTTGAAGAAGCAACAAAAAAGCAGTTTGAAATTGTTGATTTTATTACGAAAGAATTTAAAGATAATGAAATGTTCCAGGATGGTGATCGCGGTGTACATCCGATCTATAATCGTCCTAGAACAACTGCGAAAGTTGAAAAAGTGTTGGCGAATATTTTTGGAGCTAATCAAGCGGTACTTGTGCGAGGCTCGGGTACCGGCGCCATTCGTTCGCTCTTAAGTGCCCTCCTTGAACCAGGAGAATCCATGATCATTCACTCTGCACCTATTTATATGACAACTAAAGAAACGATTCGAATGCTTGGATTACGAACTGAAGAAGTTGATTTTAATGATTACGATGCCCTTAAACAGATGGTTACCCGTTCAGAAGCAAAGGTTTTCTATATCCAACACGCAAGACAGCAACCAATCGATACGTATCAGCTTAAAGAAGTCATTCAGATAGTGAAATCAATCAAACCTGACATGATCGTGGTTGTTGATGATAATTATTGTGCCCTGAAAATGCCTAGCATTGGGATTCAAGCCGGTGCGGATTACTCTACTTTTTCCGGATTTAAGCTACTAGGTCCTGAAGGGATTGGGGTGGTAGTAGGAGAGGGTGCAATCGAAACCATTCAACAGCGAAATTATTCTGGAGGTAGTCAAGTTCAAGGACCAGAAGCGATGGAGTTGCTTAGGGCATTACCTTTTGCCCCGGTCTCGTTAGCGATTCAGAGTCAGCAAGTTGAGATTTTGTGTGAGTTGTTAAACAAAGGTGAAGTGCATGGAGTGAAAGAGGCTTATATTACAAACTCTCAATCAAAGAATGTCATAGTTGAATTGAAGGAGCCGGTTGCTCAAGAGGTGATTGAACGCAGTAAGACTTTTGGAGCAGCAACCTATCCAGTTGGTGCCGAATCACGGTTTGAACTCGTTCCAATGATTTATCGAGTATCTGGTAGTTTTCTTGAGAGTACACCAGAATTATTTGAATACGGGTTACGTATTAATCCTATGAAAGCTGGAGCTGAGACCGTTATTCGTATTCTTCAAAATGCTTTGCGAGAAGAGTAACGATACATCTAAGAAAAGATTTATACGCTGTCGTTTAGGAGGCTATTACATTGTTTCTTTCACTTACAAAGAAGAGGAATCCAGAGCTCATAAAAGCGGGAGTACACCTTCACCAATCTGGGCTTATTCCCCCTAATACGTATGTTCTCGATCTTGACACAATAGCCAAAAATGTTAGGAGCATGGCAAAGGCTGCTAAGGAGAACGATTTTGTTTTATATTTTATGAGTAAGCAGCTTGGTCGTATTGGTGAACTTGGAAATTGGATTGCGGAACATGGCATTGAAAAAGCTGTTGCCGTTGAGTTTGAAGAAGCTTTCCGATTACATCAGTCAGATGTCAAAATTGGTAATGTGGGTCATCTCGTTCAACCTGGCAAACATCAGTGGGGTGAAATTCTCGGCATCGAACCAGAGGTTGTTACAGTCTTTTCGATTGAGCGAGCAAGACAGGTGTCAGAGGCAGCTATGAGACTAGGAAAAAAACAGGATGTTATTCTGAGAGTTATTCATCCATCCGATACTATTTATCCTGGGCAGTGGGGAGGCTTTCAGTTAGAAGAACTTCAATCAGCTATTCCGGAGCTTAAGAAACTCGAAGGAATTGAAGTGATGGGAGTTACTTCTTTTCCATTATTGCTTATGGATAAGGAACGGGAAGAGTTACGATTTACAGAAAATCTGAAAACCATTCTTTCAGCAAAAGAAATACTTGAAGCATCCGGATTTCAGATTCGACAGGTCAATGGGCCGAGTGCAACGAGTACAGCAACCATTCCAATGCTCAAAAAAGCAGGGATTACGCATGGAGAACCGGGCCATGCTCTGACAGGTACTACACCACTTCACGCGGTGCGCTCGCTTCCTGAGGATCCTGCTATTATTTATGTCTCTGAAATCTCTCATGTAGACAAGGAAAACGTCTATGTGATTGGAGGAGGGTTTTATGAACGAGGAAATATGACTGGTGCCTATGTCGGAAGCTCTCCTGAACATATTTTTGATACTTTTTTGAAAGGAAAGTCTCTTAATTCTCAGTACATTGATTACTATGGAAGACTCGAACAAGGATCGCCCGTATCAATCGGTGATACAGCAATCTATGCTTTTCGAACACAAGTATTTGTGACTAGGGCGAACGTCGCCCTTGTGCGTGGGTTACATGATGGTGTTCCAGAAATCGTACATTTCGAAAGGAGAGGATAGAATGAGACGTATGGTAGTGCTCATTCTTGATAGTTTTGGAATTGGCGCAATGGATGATTGTGATGACTATGAACCAGGGGACTGTGTAGCAAATACGTACGAGCATATTCGAAATAAAGTTGCGCTTTCCATTCCAACCATGTACTCATTGGGTCTTAATCAGCTAGTCGATGGAACAGGGATACCAAAAGGAGCTTATGGAAAATCAAAACTTGCTCATCACGGTGCTGATACTTACATGGGACATCAGGAGATCGTAGGAAGTCTTCCAAAACGTCCCGCCAAACGTTTGATGAAAGATGTTCATGAGGAGATAGCAACTCGCCTTCTGAGTGAAAATTTCAATGTAGCTTATCCTAATGAGGATTTGCCAGTATTGTTAATTGACGATGCGATCATTGTTGCAGATAACATTGAATCCACGCCTGGAAATATTATTAATGTAACGGCAGACTTGAAAAAGGTTTCGTTCGACTACGCGCTTAAAGTAGGAAGGGTTGTTCGAAAAGTCGTTGATACGAGTCGCGTCATTACATTAGGAGGTCCTCACACGTCGGTCGAGCACCTTCTATCAGTAATAAAGAAAGGAGAAGAAGGTCAATGGGGGATTGATAGCCCTAAAGCTAGAGTATATGGTGAAGACTATCACGTTCGTCACCTTGGATATGGCATTAATGTCCAAAGACAGTTCCAAACTTTAGCAGAAGCTAAAATCCCGGTTTATCGAATCGGCAAAACGGCGGACGTGCTAGAAGGTAAAGACCTCGCTTATTCGATCGTCAATACAGCAGAAGTGCTTCAACAATTGAAAGAATCATTTATAAACGAAGAGCATGGGGCTTTTCTAGTAAATGTACAAGAAACAGATCTTGCTGGTCATGCAGAAGATACGAATTGGTATGCCTCGCTTCTTGAAATAGTAGATAACTGGCTGAAGGATTTTATTCCACTACTTAAAGAGGATGATGTTTTAATCGTAACAGCCGATCATGGGAATGACCCAACAATCGGACATTCAAAACATACGAGAGAATTTACGCCTCTTATGGTTTCCGGCCCAAAAGTGAAAGCCGTATCAATAGGTACAAGAGCTACAATGGCAGATATAGGTGCAACCCTGAGTGATTATTTTCATATTGAACCCCCTGAAGCAGGTACAAGTTTTCTTAATCAAATTCTTGAAAGTTAAGGAGGAAAAAAGGTGACAAAACGAATTTGTGTATTGATGGTAATGTTTCTTCTGGTGACTACCTCTCTTTTCTCCACGTCAACTGCTGCTAAAGGACAAAAACTAAGTCAAGGTAGTCCGAAAAGTGCTGCAATGGATGCTACAAGACTCGAAAAAATTGATAGCGTAGTGAAAGACGCAATAAATAATAATATTACTCCTGGAGCAGTGGTGCTGGTGGCAAAGGATGGGCGAATCGTCAAGGAATCCGCGTATGGAGATGCACACAAATATGATATGGGAACCCTTCTAGAAAAACCTAGGAAAATGAAAGAGAAAACAATCTTTGATCTTGCCTCTTTAACTAAGGTTATGGGGACCACTCAAGGAATTATGAAGCTTGTTAGTGAGGGGGAATTATCTGTAAATGATCGTGTAGCAAAATATATCCCTGACTTCGCTTCTAATGGCAAAGGTGAGGTCACAATTGCCGACTTATTAACACACACCTCTGGTTTAACTCCATGGCAACCTACTTATTTTCATGCTACGAACTCGAAAGATGTGCTGACCTATATTAATGATCTTCCACTAGAATATGAAACAGGAACGGAACGCCGCTATAGTGATTTTAGCTTTATGATGCTAGGCTTTATCATTGAGGAAATAAGCGGAGAGCGACTTAATGATTATCTGCAAGAAAATGTTTATGAGCCATTGAAAATGAAGGACACCATGTTCACGCCATCTGATCACCTGGATCATAAAATTGCAGCCACCTCATGGGGGAATCCTTTTGAATATAAGATGGTCGATGATCCAAATTTTGGCTACAACGTTCCAGAGCGGGCTGAGGATTTCGAAAGGTGGAGAAATTATACACTTATTGGAGAAGTTAATGACGGTAATAGTTTTTATGCAAACGAAGGTATTGCTGGACACGCTGGCTTATTCTCCACGGCACGAGATCTTGCCGTACTTGGACAGGCAATGTTGAATGGTGGGAGTTACGGAAAAGTGAAGCTCTATGATCAGGAGGTTATCAAAGACTTTATAACTCCCCAGCGTTTTGGACAAGGTTATGGATGGGAACTCAATAAAAGCTGGTATATGGGGGAAAAGCATTCTGAAAAAGCATTCGGGCATACAGGTTTTACAGGGACACAAGTGATTTTTGATCCTGTTTATGATCTTCAAATTATTGTTTTAACAAATAAGCAAAACTATGGCCCTCTTGAGACTGGTTCTTATCCAAGTACTGGAGGACTTTCAAAACAAATCGCGAATATCGTATATGATTCAATCGAATAACGAACGAACCCTGACTCCCCTCCTAAATTGGAGCTAATCAGGGTTCTTCCATTTTACCTAAAAGGAGAGATGCTTCATGAGCGAAAAAAGAAAAGTGATTCTAGACTGTGATCCAGGTCACGATGATGCGATCTCAATTATTCTGGCGACTTCGAGTGATCGAATCCAGATAGAAGGCATTACAACGGTGGCTGGAAATGTAGAAGTTGAGAAAACGACGCTGAATGCGCTGAAAGTGTGTGATTTACTAGGACTGGATGCACCTGTTGCACGTGGTGCCGAGCAGCCGCTTGTAAAAGTGCGTGAATTTGCGCCAGATATTCACGGTGACTCGGGATTAGATGGACCTCAGTTACCGAAAGCTCCGAGAAAAAAGGTGATTGAGCAGCAAGCGGTCGACTTTATTATTGAGCGGGTAATGGCTTCAAATGGTGAGATCACGCTTGTTCCGACAGGTCCGCTTACAAATATCGCATTAGCCATTCAAAAAGAACCTGCGATCGTTGAAAAGATAGGAGAAATCGTTCTGATGGGCGGGGGTACGTTTGGGAACTGGACGCCTACGGCTGAGTTTAATATTTATGTTGATGCAGAGGCGGCGGAAATTGTCTTTAATAGTGGCGTTCCAGTTACCATGTTTGGTCTTGATGTCACGCATCAGGCCATTACAACGCCTGCGATTATTGAAGAAATTGCTTCGATTGGCAGTGATATCTCAGAATTTGTTAGAGAACTTCTCGTTTATTTCACCAAAACCTATAAAGATGTGTTCGGTTTTGAGGGAGCACCGATTCATGATGCGTGCACGATTGCGTATTTAATCGATGAATCGATTTTTGAATTTGAGACGGTCCGCGTGGATATCGAGACAAAGGGAGAATTTACATATGGTACAACGTGCGTGGATCTACTTCATGTAACGGGAAGAGAGCCGAATGTGAAGTTTGCGCGTGGTATTGATCAGGAGAAGTTTTGGGGACTATTGCTTAGTGCGTTGAAGGAGTGAGTGACAGGCACCACCCGGAATTTCTCAAATAATGTCGAATGAAAGAAGGAAGGGGATGCGATTCCCTTCCTTTTGTATTTGGTAATACTATCTCTTGCTCTTGTGCTCTTCTTTGGTCATCGTTAGAATAATAGTAAGACAATTCAGTCAGGAAGTGTAAGCGAATACATGAACAGGATGAAATCAATTTCTCTTCAGACGAAACTATCGTTAATGATATTGGCACTATTATTTACAGTATTGCTTATTCTTGGTTTGATTTTTACGCATTTATATTCGACAAGTGTTGAGGAACAGATGGGAGAGCGGGCGCTAAATGTAGCTCAATCTGTAGCAACAATGCCGTCAGTAATCAATGCGATGAAGTCGGAAAACCCATCTGCAACCATACAGCCAATTGTCGAGAATCTTCGTTCTAAAACCGGCGCTGAATTTATTGTGGTTGGCGATAAGGAAGGGATCCGTGTAGCTCATCCGTTACTTGATCGCATCGGAAAGCATATGGTAGGTGGGGATAGCCAACAGGCTCTACTGAGAGGGGAATCGTATGTTTCAAAAGCAGAAGGATCTCTCGGGTCCTCCCTTAGAGGAAAAACACCTATCTTCGAGAATGGAAATATTATCGGTATCGTTTCGGTTGGGTTTCTAACGGAAGATATTGAACAGAAAGTTGATCAATTTGAGTTAAAGGTTATGAGTTTAATAGGTACAATTTTATTACTTGGCATAGCAGGTGGTTTTTTTATTGCGAAGAATGTGAAAAGGTCTATTTTTGGTCTCGAACCATCAGAAATTGGGGCTATTTTTCTAGAGCGAAATACGATTCTCCAAACGATCAGAGAAGGCATTATTGCGGTTAATGAGAACGGGGGAATTACCCTTGCTAACCAAGAAGCTCATCGTATGTTAAATCGGAGTGAAGATGAAAGTTTAGAAGGAGTAGACATCGTCTCTGTTCTTCCAAATACAAGAATGCCAGAAGTATTACGTTCTGGAAAGGCAGAGTATGATCAAGAAATCACTATAGGTCACAATCATGTGATTGTGAATCGGATTCCAATCATTCAGAACGGTGAAATTACAGGCGCTGTGTCTAGCTTTAGAAGGAAAACAGAAATTGAGGCATTATCACGAGAACTTTCACAAGTTCAAAGCTATGCGAATGTTCTTCGCTCTCAAACACATGAATACGCCAATAAGCTGTATACCATTTTAGGGTTGATTCAGTTAGGTGCCTATGATGAAGCAATTGACTTAATACATAAGGAAGCGATTGGCTATCAGGAGGTTGTCCAGCTTTTGGTGAAGGCTGTGCCTAATCCGATGCTATCAGCCTTGCTTTTAGGTAAATATAACCGGGCTCATGAGTTACATATTCAATTTTTAATTGATGAGGAAAGTAGTATGAGTGATTTTCCGGAGTGGCTGGAGCAAGAAAAGCTCGTTACGATTGTCGGTAATTTAATTGATAATGCGATGGATGCTGCCCTTGAAAACCAGGGTGGAGATAAGGTTGTCCATTTGTTTATGACGGATCTAGGAAAAGACTTGATTTTTGAAATAGAAGATTCAGGAAGCGGTGTTAAGGAAGAGGAGATGGAACGAATTTTTGAAAGAGGGATCAGTAGTAAAAAGGGAGAAGATCGTGGCATTGGACTTTCTCTTGTGAAAAATGCTCTGAATTATTTAGGTGGATATCTCACCATCTCAACAGGTCATTACGGAGGAGCTGCGTTTACTGTTGTGATTCCTAAGGGGGAAGAAAGAAATGTCTGATATCGAAGTATTGATTGTAGAGGATGATCATCGCATCGCTAGAATCAATCAAAAGTTTACTGAAAATGTACCTGATTATGTTGTTATAGGCGTTGCTTCGAGCATTTCAGAAGGGAAGGAACTTCTTGAAATAATAGAACCAGACCTTGTCTTACTCGACATCTTTTTTCCTGAAGAAAGCGGGCTTAGCTTGCTCTGGCACATTCGTGAAAATTACAAGGAAACGGACGTTATGATGATTACTGCTGCAAAAGAAATTGAGGCGGTTCAGGAAGCCCTTCGCGGCGGGGCTATTGATTACATTATTAAACCAGTCATCTTTGATCGTTTCAAACAAACTCTTGAAAAATTCAAAAAGACGAGAGGGCAAATGAATCATCAAAAAGTTGTGAGTCAAGAAGACGTGGATCACTTATTTACAAGGCAGGGGACACGTGCCACAGTTTCGACTCAAGTTGTTCCAAAAGGCATTGATCCATTAACCTTATCAAAGCTAACTGAGGTACTTGCGAAGCATACACCTAAAGGTATGACAGCTGAAGAAGTGGGAAGTGAAATGGGGTGCAGTAGAACAACAGCGAGAAGGTATTTGGAATACATGGTTTCACTTGGAAAGGTGGATGCTGATCTGTCCTATGGAACAGTAGGTCGTCCTGAACGACGCTATCATTCAATTGAAGAATAGAAAAAAGAACCGCTTCTGAAATCATATCTCCTAAGAAGATGTGATTTCAGAAGCGGCTTTGTGTTCTAAGATGCTAAATGTTCTTCTTCATCTTCCGCTGCACGTTTACTAAGTTTGCTTTTTATAAAAGGAAGCGTTAGAGAAAGGAGTGAGAGAATAAGGAGTACAATCGTAACCGTGCTATCGAAAAACGTCAGATAACTTCCATTTGAGATCGTAAGTGCCTGTCTAAATGATTGCTCCATCATTCCTCCTAAAATAAAGGCGAGGATGAGCGGTGCTGCTGGAAAGTTTAGAAGTCTCATAATAAATCCAATTACCCCAAATGCTAGTAAAAGATACAGGTCAAAAGTGCTGAAGCTAACTCCGTAAACCCCGATCATACAAAAGATAATAACAAGCGAGATTAAGAGCGCTTTTGGAATGTAAAGAATCCGGGCGATAAACGGAATAAGTGGTAGGTTCAACACTAGCAAGAAAAGGTTGCCAAGATACATACTTGCGATGACTCCCCAAAAAACGTCGGGATGATCGGTCAGCATCAATGGACCCGGTTGCACACCGACAACGAGAAGGGCACCAAGCAGAACAGCGGTTGTTCCAGAGCCTGGAATACCAAGTGTTAACAGAGGAACAAAAGCCCCGCTCGTTGCAGCATTATTAGATGTTTCTGGTGCTGCAAGTCCCTTAATGTTTCCTTTTCCAAAAGACGAAGGGTCCTTTGAAATCTTCTTCTCTGTGATATAAGACATGAAAGAAGCGATCGTAGCGCCTGCGCCAGGAAGAACCCCAAGAATAAATCCGAGCACAGAGTGACGCGCAATCGGTCCGGAGATTTCTTTTGCTTCTTTTTTCGTAATTTTTAAAGAGCCAACATTGGAGTTTCCATCCATCATTTTTGATTTCCTTGAGAGGATTAATGAGCAAACTTCTGCAAGCGCGAAAAGTCCAAGAGCAATAATTAAAAAGTCGATTCCTTCAAGAAGGTTTGGGTTCCCGAAAGTAAAACGCTGCGTTCCTGTCTGCTGGTCCACGCCGATTGTAGCGATGATTAAACCAATTGTTGCTGAAATTAACGCCTTAACAGTTGAGCCTTCAGACAAGCTCGCGATCGCTGTTAACCCGAGTAACATGAGGGCGAAATATTCAGTCGGTCCAAATGAGACGGCAAAACTGGCCATAAGAGGTGCAACTAACATAAGGGCCACAACACTTACAGTACCACCAGCGAAGGATGAAATAGCAGCAATGGCAAGGGCTTTACCAGCTTGACCTTGTTTGGCGAGCGGGTAACCGTCAAATGATGTAGCGACAGTTCCTGATATTCCTGGTGCATTTAATAAAATGGACGAGGTTGATCCCCCGAATACAGCTCCATAGTAAACCCCTGCCATAAGAATAAGAGCGGAAGCGGGATCCATGCCATAGCTTAGCGGAATCATAATCGCAATTGCTGAAATAGGACCTAGTCCAGGAAGCATTCCAATTAAAGTTCCGGCTAGTACGCCAATGAAAACAAACATGATGTTTTGGAAGGTTAAAACAACTTGAAAGCCGTATAGCATATTTGAGATTGTATCCACGATATTGCCTCCTTTCTAAAAGGGAAGGATCCCCTGAGGTAAATAGATTTGAAGTAAGTAGTTAAATGAAAAATAGAGAACGAGCGTAAATCCGATTGAAACTGCGATCAGCGTTTTCCATTTCGTATACCCAAGCAAACGAGATGTCACGAGCAGGAATAGAATCGTAATAACGACAAATCCTAGGAGCTCAAATAAGAGTATATAGACGAAGATAAGACCTGCAACCGCAAGCAACATCCATACTTCATCTTTTTTTATGTCGCTTTTCTTTCGATCTTCAATAGGGTTTTGGATGAATAGTAAAATCGAAAGGGCTATGAGTAAAAATCCCAGTCCTTTCGGAAGAGCGTCCGCATCTACGATGGCGTATGGGAAAGCTGGTAGCTGAAAACTGGAAATCAGATATAAAATTGATAGTACGAATAAAACAATGGCTACTTTCCGTTCAACACTAGCGAGCATAACGAGTCACCTGCCTTTGATAGATACGAAAGGTTAGCAACAGCTAACCTTTCGTTCACCTCTTATTTTGCTAAACCGACTTCCTTTAGAAGTGATTCCATTGTTTTGTATTCTTGATCAAGGAATTCTTTAAATTCGTCACCAGACATAAACTTATCATTCCATCCGAAGTTATCGCGCTGCGTTTTCCATTCATCTGTTTCCATCATTTTTTTGACAGCCTGCTCATAGAATTCTGCTGCTGCAGGGTCCATATCTTTTGGTCCCATAATGCCTCTCCAAACAATGAATTCGTCATCGATTCCTTGTTCTTTAAGCGTTGGAAACTCGGATACTGTTTCACCTTCAAGTGGCTCAGGAGAAGTAATCGCAAGAACTTTCACCTTACCAGCACGTGCCTGTTCCGTTGCTTCGGCGAGTCCGGTAGAATAAACGTCCACTTTATTTCCAAGAAGCATGCTCATTCCGCTACCGTCCTGAGCAGAAACATATTTTAATTGTTTAATATCAACTCCAGCTGCTTTCACTGCTTTTACAAAGGCCATGTGATCCATACTTCCAGGAGAAGAGTCTCCGACAACTGAAATCGATGTTGGATCTTCTTTAAGGGCATCAACAAGATCATTCATGCTGTTGTAGGGTGAATTAGCTGGTACAACAAAAGCTGAATAATCTGCAATCACACCTGCTATTGGTGTAAAATCATTGTGTCCAAGTTCAGATTGACCATTTAATGGAACAAACAAGATTGGTGGGGATGTGACGAAAAGCGTATGGTTACCACCTTTTTTGTTTACATAGGACCAACCAACTGCACCTCCGCCTCCAGGTTTATTGGCAACAGCCATTCGTTTATCGATAATTTTTTCTTTCTCCATTACTTTTGAGATTGTTCGTGCTGTTGTATCCCATCCACCGCCTGCTCCGGCTGGCGCAATCATTTCAATTGGTTTATCAGGACTCCATTCACCATCCGATGCAGAGCTTCCTGAACTTTCATTACTGCCACAAGCACTTAATAGAAGTGCGCTTCCCAACAAAAGAGACATGAACAAATTCTTTTTTTGTCTCAACTCTAAAACCCCTTCCTGTTTATGTAATCGCTTTCAAATTAACTAAACTAAATATATCTGATCATTCCATCCGTTTTAAGAAAACGGAAATAAGTTAGTTTTGTTTCATTTTGGGCATTTTGATCATAAAGTTTACGAAAAAACCGCGAGTGCCTGTCACCACCCGAACCACCCGAATCCTCTCAAATTTTGAAATAAAGCTACAAAATAAACTTCATCTGATTGTTACAATACTTCAAATTCATTCTAATGACCTATGCGGAATGGTCTATAAATGACGCTGTATTTTGGTAATCCATGACTTAAGTGGTATAGACGACTATAAAGGAAGAGGTTACGATTTGAATAGAATATTCTGAATGTTGGTTCATTTGGAAAGGGAGGAGTATTTCATTTAGTTGTATTCAATCAAAAAGAGGAGGGCACTATGAGAAGAAAAACGCTGTCGCTGCTTCTAACTACTGCACTCGGAACATCACTTTTAGCCCCTGGATCAGGTTTAGCTGCACCAGGTCCGACAATCGAAAAAGAGGGGAAGGTTAACATGCATCAATCGAGAAAAGCTCACCCCGCTTTTTCATGGGACAACCCGGGACCAACCTCACCCGTTCTTCACCCCGGCTCATACAAAGGAGCAGGAATGCGTGAAGAACCGCTCCAAGAGATTGACGGTTTGCTTGAAAGCGCCATTGAGGATCAGGTTATGCCTGGCGCTGTTGCTTTTGTTGCAAGAAGAGGACATATCGTGAAGGAAGAAGCATACGGTTATTCGGCTCAATACACAGATGGTGATTTTACTGAAATGGACAATCCGATTCCGATGAGCGAGGATACCATTTTTGATCTTGCTTCTATTAGTAAGCTGTTCACGACTACGGCGGCGATGACGCTTTATGAGGAAGGGGCATTTCAGTTAGATGACCCTGTTGCGAAGTACATTCCTGAATTTGCGGCGAATGGAAAGGAAAACGTTACGATCGAACAGCTTATGACCCACACCTCTGGATTTAAACCGTGGATTCCACTTTATACAATCGGAGAAGATCGAGAGGATCGCTTAGAGTATGTCTTTCAATATCCACTTCAATCAGCGCCAGGAACAGACTATACATACAGCGACCTGAACATGATTACACTTGGTGCTTTGATCGAGAGACTCTCGGGCATGCGTCTCGATGAGTATGTAAAGCAGGAAATCACAGAGCCGCTTGGTATGAAGGACACAATGTATAACCCACCTGCAGAATTAAAAGAAAGAATTGCTGCAACGGAATACCAGCCGTGGACGAACCGCGGTCTCGTTTGGGGCGAGGTGCATGATGAGAGCGCCTGGTCACTCGATGGCGTCGCTGGTCATGCCGGAGTCTTTTCAACAGCTTCTGATCTCGCAAAATTTGCGCACATGTTTTTAATGGAAGGACGCTACGGTGGAACGAGAATTCTTGAGCCGTCGACTATAAAACTTTTAACTGAAAACCGGATTCCAGAGTTTCCTGGGGACGATCATGGACTTGGCTGGGAGCTGCAACAGGGCTGGTTCATGGATGCGTTATCTGAAAGCACCACGCTTGGACATACGGGGTATACAGGTACGTCAATTGTTGTGAGCCCTTCCAATCAAACGATTGCGATTCTCTTAACGAACCGCGTGCATCCAACGCGTGAAACGGTATCAACATCACCTACGAG
>ENA-ORXC01000680-ORXC01000680.1-marine-metagenome-genome-assembly--contig:-NODE-680-length-22902-cov-5.220942_pt1 | contig 22902 bp, 21 predicted proteins | sample MGYA00237865_ERZ511478 | MGnify/ENA metagenome assembly ERZ511478
CGTGTACAGTAAAGGTTTTGCATCCTAAATTTCACGCTCCAAGGCGCGCACAGTCTGAAGCTGTGAAGGACTGGTTGTAGATTTCTTCCAAGTACATGTCTCGGAGGAGAGTTGGGGGCCTGGACGCAGGGACTTGGCCTGAGCTGCGTCACCCTTCGCTCAAGAGCGCCGGGCCAAGCAGCATGCCCCACGCTGCGCTCGTGGACGCGGGGTACAGTACTGTACCGGTGCTCGGGCGCCCCCGCTGTCGGGTCGCCGCCAGCGCGCGGGTGGTGGCACCGGCACCGGCCGCCAGCGCAGTAGACGAGACTGCGTTTGTGACTGTGGTGGCGTGCGTCGGAGCGCTGTGGCAGCGACCACATTCATGGCATCGGGCGTGGACACACGTTTCTTTTGTTTCTGCCGTTCTATTGCCGCCTGGACCGACGACGATCGTGTTGTGTTTCTCCAACCTCTTGTGGTGCCCATGTCGACCACCGTTGTTGTGTCGCACAGAGTATCGTCGATAAAGACGCGTGCCCTCGTGTGCTCACGTTTGTTTCCCGTGTGTGCATTGTTGTTGTACGTGTTGTTGTCTCAAGAGGCTTTGCTGTCGGTGCTGTCTGATTTCCACTGTTGTCGCTTGTTGGTTTTTCTTGGTGTATCCCCCTCGCTCCTCCTCGCCATTTCACCTTTCACGCTCGTGCCTAGAACCGCGCGGCGGGCGCCGGCGGTAGCTCTTGCCGCCGCCGGCACGTCTCCCCGCCGCGCGGGATACAGCCGAGCCAGAGCGATCACCACCACTCCGCGGCGCTGCGTCGATCGCGTCCGTCAGCTGCCCATCCCCCCGCCCCGTCCCGCTGCACGGGGAGCGAACGGCTTCCCCGACCAACCCCTTTCCCCCTCCCCTCATCGCTGGCGGCCTCCCCCTGCACCTCCTCGTCGGCTTCCGCGCGGCCGACACCGGCGGCAAGTCGGCCACGGAGCTCGACTCGGCCGACGGTGTCGGCCGCGCGGGCCGACGAGGAGGTGCAGGGGGAGGCCGCCGGGGCGCGGCCGCTGCGCGAGTCGTGCGAGTGCCGCGGCCGTGCGGACCGTGGCGGTGCCGGGGCGGGGTCCCGGCGCCGCCCGACAGAGTGGGGGGTGTGGTGGGGGGGAGAGGGAGTCGCCGCCGATGTGTGGCGGGCGGGTGGGCGGGCGGTGTCGGCGGGTGCCTGGCGCGTTGGGGGTGGACATCCTGTTGTGTGCGGTGGGTGGCTCAGCCAGCATTGTTTGGTGGCGAGAGCCACTGTGTAGCGCATGGCTACAGTGTGTGTTTTCTATCGGACGAATGACTGTGGTCGTACAACGTACCTGCTCCTTGCGACAGTGCCAACGTGCTTCAGCTCTGGGTGTTTCGCGATCCTCCTCGCTTGCCACGGATCGAGCTTGACGCACCGCCTCCTGTTCGCTACACCAAACAATCAAGGACCTGACAACTCCCCATACCTGTTCGCCCTCCTTTCTATCCAACTCCGTGCCCGCTGCGCTATCCCTGCTCAGGTAAAGACCGCGCCGTCGCGCCCCTCCTGCTCAGCATCCTTCAACTCCATCCGCCTACGCCATGCAAACATGCCAGTCTCGACGACAAACCCCCACCCCCAACTCAGCACTTGCGACACAGCCCAGTTGGAGACAACGTCCCGCTTGGTGTAGTTGTGCGCCGTCGCAATGATGACCGTCCCCCCCGCGGCGGCGGCCAGGCCAAACACCGGCGCCACGCGCTCCATGGCAACATTCGACGCGACCGCGAGCGCCTCGGCCGTGCTTTCCGACACGTCGGACGACTGGGCTTGGGCGCACTCGCCAATCATGTCGAGCCCCCAGTGCGTCAGGTTGAGGATGGTGGGCGCGACAAGGAAGGAGTAGGCTTTCCTGGGGAGTCCGTCCATGTAGAGGGAGAAGGAGGTGAGGAGGAGGGCGAGGGCGGCGGCAGTGATAAGGACGACGACGCGCTGATGGCGGGTGTAGGGGTGGTCCTTGTGGGCGTAAAAGGCACCGAGGAGTGTGTGCTGTGGGCAAAAGAGTGTAGAGCCGGGCATGCAGGAAAAGGTGGCCAAACAAAGGCAAGTGGGAAGAGATTTGGGAGTGAAGTAGGGAGTCGAGGCCGTGTCACGCGGGCAAGGTTGTCGGCACGGAACAGGGCGGGGGATTGTGCATAGAGAAAAACATACGGAAGGAACGAGATGCTTGTCAGGTGGGTACCAGTGAGACGAAGACACCCATGCGTTCCCTGCGACAGTTGGGGCGGCTAGTTTTGGTATTCGTTGCGACGGACAGAGCCATTCCTGGAAACAGAAAAGACAAGCGCTGTGCGGCGAAGAAACGCGTGCAGCTCGCACTTTTCTGGGTGACCAGCCCAATGCCCACGGCACACCAGCTCACCAGCCCGCCAGCACACGTGCCAGACACACAAGCGCCTCACCATGCAACAGTAAACCAGAGAGATCGCCCAAGATTCCCGCTCTGCACCAAGTAGAAACCACCGCCACTACCCCGCTCCCGGCCCACCCGTCGCCACAGCCGCCCGGCGCAACGTACCTCATTGCACCAGTAAAACCACAGGTCCCGCCCCCACCCCCCTGGCCGCAAGTCGTAAAGCGACCGGTGGTGCACAAGGTCCTCTGGAGTGGCCACCGCGACCACGTCGTCCACGTTTTGCATGGAACCCACATCAAGGAGCGGTGTTGTGTCGTCCCCCGCCATTGCGCGAGGGGTCGGGACCCAGGGACAAGATGAGGGAAACGGCTGGAGGGGGCAGCAAACAGGGGAGGAAAGGGAGAGCACGTCCCCTGCTGGCAAATTGCTGCGCACAAAATCGGGGAGGGCAGAGTTGAGCGGGCGTTGATGGCAGCGGTGTATCCTATAGCTGGATAGCTGGCGGCCAGGCGGTAGAGCCGGCGCACACCTTTGGTCGCGGACGCGTGCAACTGGGGCTCTTACTCCGTCTGCCCCTTGGAGGTGGAGGAGCTGTAAGCCAATGAGCTGCCTCATGCCACACCTCACAGCTCAGGTGCAAACCAGGCTTTGCAGGTCTGCCGCAGATGCCAAGCAGACTGGGCAACCAGTTTTGCACCTCGAGGCCGCGGCGTCCCCACACCGCTGCAGCGCCGTCCCGCACGCGATAGGCATACTGTACTGCCACCAATACGGATCCCCCACCTGTCCCCGTTCCAGTGCCGACGCGTCCCGGGTCGCCACTTGCGTTCGGCTCGCCGCCCCCTGCGGCAGGGTGCGTGCGTCGACGCCGCCCGCCCGCTGGCGGCGGCCACCCCCGTAGCCACAGCCGAGGCGATCGATTACAGGGCAAGCGCCCGTCGCGGCGGCGGCAGAGGCGACGGTGGTGGCCGCAACGTCGGTGGGGTGGCCACCGTCCCCAATGCCCGTGGCGGTGGCGCCGCGCGCGCGCAGCGTCGTCGCGGCGGCGGCACACGCACGGAACGGCGTCACTTGGCGGCCGCAGCCGCTGCCGGGGCGACCGCGAGGAGCGTGTTGGCAGCGACCGCCGCCGCCGCGTCGGCCCCTCATGGTCGACGGCCGCGGCCACGGCCGGCGGGCGCCGCTGCGGACGGCATCGGCACGAGCTCCGCGTGAGCGAGTGCCGAGGGGGGCGGGCGACGAAGGGGGCGTAGTGGCCCACAGTAGCCAACAGCGATCCGGCGGCGACCGTGACGACGTCGGCGGTCGTGGCGGCGGGAGCGGCCTCGGCAGCCGTGCGCTGCCTGCAGCGCGCGTCACGCTACTTTGCAAGCGTCTGCCGTTGCTCTCGGTCGCTTGGATGTCGCCTGTATAACTGACCGCAGCCGCTTGTGGTGGGTACGGCGTCCGCACGTCGGCGCCGTCGACCCCCGCGTGATGTCGTGGGGCCGCCCACCTTCGGCCGCCCCGCGTCGCACCCGAAAGCGAGCCGCTGGGAGGGGGCGCCGACATCCGGCAGCGGCTTGCGGTCGACTGCGACGGCGGCAGCGCCGGCGGTAGCTGGCGTCGCCGCCCCAGCGCCGTGCCGATGTGGCGGCGGTGATGGTCACAGCGGCGGGGGAGCCACCCACCGTTCGAGCTCCGCCGCCGCCGCTGTCGCCCCCGTCGTGGCCGCCACCGCCTCCGCTGCCGGGGGCGCCCGACAGGGCAGCGGGCTGTAGCCGGGCGCCGCCGCCGCCGTCGGGCGCTCACCGGTGAGGCGTATGGGTCGGCCGTTTCGGCCGCCGTGGCGCGCCAACCGGCGGCTGGGGCAACGTGGGAGGTTCCTGGTACAGTCGGTACGGTACAGTACAGTCTTGCTCGAATGCTGTCCACCCCCTCTTGGCGATCGTATGACCTGCAAGTAGCCACGGCTGTTCGTGCAGAAGATGATGATCGGCAGCCAAGATCGCCGCTGATTTCTCCGCAGAGGCCCCTCGACCGCTTTCGTTGATATCCACCCGTCTGTTTGGTCGTTACGCTAACAGCTGGATCAAGCCGATCGATGTCTGGGCCAATCAAACGCAAGAGAGAGCCTCTTTGTTAGGACTGGAATCTCCACTTATTGGAGTACCGGTAATGCCAGGGTTGGATCGTGTATTAGTAGGGTTGGATCGTGTATTAGTAGGGTTGGATCGTGTACTCGGCACCCTCGGGGCCCGGCTCCGGCGCTCCGCGCCTACGCTCGGGCCCCGAGGGTGCCTCGCTGACACTGCGTTTTTCGCCGCAGTGCTCGCTACCAAATTTATATAGATAGATGACCCGTGCATTCCGGGACATGTGATTGATTTGGCGGCGTGCTGTGATTGGACACGAAGCCTTGGATCGATATTCATCGCATCAAACCCCCCTTTCCAAGGCTGGCATTATCTGTATTGCGAGAGGCAACGCACTGTCTCGATCGGATGGTTTCTGAGGGCGCTGCAGCGGAGGAGGGCGAACCCGGCACAGCCGAGCACCACTGCTCGGTGCATCGAAGCCCCCTACTTGCCATCTACACGCGGCAAGTTGTACCAATTCCATTGCATTGCACGCAAGGAATTAACCATCGGTATTTGCGGCTTGCTGTTGAGATGGTGATGGTCTTTCGGAGCTCAGCTGACGGCGCTGCTGCTGGGCGACAGGCTGGCGCCAGCTTTGCCCTCGAGCTTGTTGGCCTGCTGCACGAGAAGGTGAGAGTGCGGCCTACGCCGTACCATGGCGGGCTCTTCATTGGCCGCGACTGTCCCACCATTGGGGACAGCAGGGCGCTCTTGTGGAAGGCGCTCAAGGGAAAGGTCTCACAGAGCCACCTTGATGCCTACGATCTGGCGTGGTCGCTGTGGAATCGGGTGCGCAAAACCCTTAATCGTGCTTTGATCATCCCCCGTGCCGAGGCCGCGCTATTTAGGGCTGACACCGCTGCAATGGTGCGCTTTCTGAAGGGAAGCTTTCCGTGCGTCTCCATCTCACCGAAGTTGCACATCCTGATGTGCCATGCTCCGGAGTTTCTGGAGTCCTTTGGCAGTATCGGGCGGTATGTGGAGCTGGGCTTAGAGGCGTGGCACGGCCGCTACGGCCAGAGAAATATCAAGTACCCCGGTGCCGCGGAGCTGGAGCGTGCGGCGGCATTTATGAGGGCTAAGGCACTCGCACGAGCGGCAGGGGCTGATGCGCTTGCGCGCTACTCGCAGAGACGAAAGCCTCTTGTACCGGGGGCCCGCATGGCACGTAAGGTCAGCGACAAGCGGCGTCCGGAGAACAAGCCGCAGCTCCCAATTTGTTAGGCAGAGAACCGAAAAGCCGCGAAGAAGCGCAAGATGTGGGCGGCGGAAGTTACCAAGGATGCGGCTACAACGGTTGGCGCGCACATGCAGCGCGCCATCTGACGGTCAGGGCAAATAAAAGACCACCGTTATGTCAGAAGTGGATTTGAGGACGTCTGCGGCTCTGAGAGTCGCTCACAACGAGAAGTGGCCGTGACATGAAAACAACGGACTATCTTTATTCTGCGACATTTTCATGCTCATTTGCGAGCACACCAACGTTGCTCTCTCCGAGCCCTATCGAACGAGCTATAGAACACCGCCATAGCGTAACCACAGCCAGAGATAGTCGCATTCCCTACCCCTTGGCCACTTGCACCTGGTTACATCGTGAGTGTCGTGCGACATGGGCCACGCAGGCCACAGTGGCAGAAGCAGTACCCACTCGGGCTGAGAGGACCTTTCGCGAGCTGAGGGGACTGTCGGCTGTAAGGCTCTTGCAAGAGGTCATGATTGCATTCTTCTCATTGGGGGATCTGGTGGTGATTATAGCCTTCTGATTGGGTCTCTTGGAACAAATTTCAGTCACCTCGACCTGGTCGTCTACTCGGCGGCCGCAAAGAGTACAAACCTCGACACGGTAGAGATAGAGCTAGGGGTAGGGCGAGGGCTACAGAAGACCGTACCTCCTTGCCCGTAACACACGAACAGATGAAGGCTGAGGGACCAGTTTTGGATTTAACCCCCCCCTGGCGATGCGTCAGTGGCAGTGAGGCTGAATAAATTAGATTCACCAGGGAGCGCATGGCGTGGGCCCCGGCTACGCTACAAACACTATTCGGTGCGAGCCCCTGCCAAGGATGTGTGCGCGCCTGGCGTGCGCACAGTGCGCTTGACAGTCTCCTCCTTGGAAGTAAGAGCGACTTCACCCCTATCTTCCGCGAGGGGACCCAGGGGCCTGTAAGCACCCAAAAGAGGTCCCCTGGCTGCGGTATGCTCCCTTTATATGTACATGGGTGCTGATGGGACGCTGAGTCGTAATCTGCCGTCCGAAAAGGGTTTTGAGCCCGTCCGCGGCTCTGAGAGTCGCTCACACGGGACAGTGGCGATGGTATTGGTGCTGTCATACGATCCGTTGCGCAGTGTTGCGGGACGTCCGGAAGAGTCTCGGCCTCGCTTCCTTTTCGTCGGATCAGCTCGAAACAATCGTTGCCCGACTGGTCGCAATGCGTCAATGAGAGCGGGAGGGCTTGGCCACGTTGTATTCCGCCATGGAAATCTGGCGCCTGATTCAAAGGACGGCCCCAAGATCTGACAAAATGTCAGGTGACCAATGAGCTATCGTATGTGGGACGAGGAGCCAACAAGGCGCATCAGGACCCTTGAAGACCCAGAAGAGCACGAGCACTCAGTGGTAACTAGGCGTGCAGAATACGCTGCGGCCAGAAATTTTTACTCCCGATCTAGAACTGTTGCTGGCCCTGACGGCTTTGTGCTGGCCACGAGGGAACGCGGGCTACAAGTGGAGCCCGCATTCATCCACGGCGCATGCAAGGAAACTGTATGATGGAGCCCCTCAGAAAGAAGGCTACAAGCCGATCGGCTTGCTGGAGAAATGCAGCTCCTGCGACGAATCAATGCCTGAAAGGGCGCACTGGTCACAGATCAACTGTGGTCGCGGATCACTGGATTCTGGGGGGCTGGACTGTCTAACACGTAAGTGGCCCTCATTGATCCTCTATCAAGTGACCGGCAGGTTACCTCTCGCGACGTCGAATACATCTCGCAACGAGGAGCCAAACTACATATGTCCCGCAACCGCTAAGCCGCGCCCATGTCACGCACCGCCAAGCACTGAAACGTAGTCGGCTCGGCGTAAGCACCGTGATCCTCAATTTGAGTCACTGTGAGGGCCCGCAGCGTTCAGGACTCATCTGAGAAAAGCTCATGTCGGTCAGCCTGCGGCAGGCCGCGATCAACTGGCGCTCTCTGATTGGTGCCACGAGGGCGCCCGTCGAAGGCGAGGAAGGCCTTCCAGGCATCGTCCATTGTGTGTGGTGAATCCGAAAGTCAAGGCTGCACCTCCCACTGCCCCTTCCTCCAGCTGGTGTCATGGGGTGCGACACACCTCTGAAGAGGCACTGCTTGGCTGTGAGCACAGCAGGAGAGGGGCTGGTAGCAGGCCTGGGAAGGGCCTCTTGTCCAGGAACATCTCAGATGAAGGCCCTGCTTGGACGATGCCCCCCCTCAAAACCTCTATTGGTCTATCGTCAGTGTGTGTTGTGCAAGTGGACAGCTCATCAAAAGTACCACCTTTCAGCCTCGCGCGCCTCTCAGGGACCCCCACCCACCACCACCCCTCCCTTCCACCCACCGTCTGTCCGTTGCCTACCCACTGATCCCCCCGGACCGCTCCCACACGGTCTAATATCATGCACAAGAGACGCCTAGAACAAGTGCATGCCCTATGCCGAGCCCACTCTTGTCTATCTATCGTGCATCGGGCCACCATGAATCCACCGCGGTCGGGTCAGCCCGCCGTCCCACTACCACCAGCGCCTGGAGCATCCCTCTCGCTGCTTCTGACGCGTTTTTTCGGTTGCTGTGTATACCATAGCTCTTGTGTCATCTCTTATCGTGCTTGTGGTGATGGCCTGGAGTATTGCCTGCCGTTTCTTTCACGTAGGATGTCGTTCTGTGTTAACGTTTGAAGAAATCTTCTCGCTATTTCTCTGTGGCGCTCCCTCGTACTGCCCCCATCTCCTCCGTACTGCCCCGTACTGCTCCTGTTACTCCGTACTGCCCCTCACAGCCCCATACTGCTCTAACATCCCCTGTACTTCCCTGTTCCGTTTCCATCCCTTCAGATGTCGAGAAGGGTGGAGCAGGCGGTGGCGATACGACGCGCGCGCGGAGTTGTACGAGTGACGGAAACTGTGTACAGGGCGCTGTCGTGGAGAGTGCGGACGGAAGTAACAAGTACGGCGTGATCGTTTGGCTGGCGTCTATCTGGAGCGCGTGATGCGTCATCCGCATCTGCATGCTGCAGCTACCTCCGCGCCGAATAGATCGGGTGCAGGCGTGGGGCTGCACGAAAACATACTTTTTTTGCAATGTGGAGGCCGAGACTAACTTTTTGTGGTGTGTTAGCTGCTTATTGACGCTTGTGATGCTGTCTGTTTGTTCGAATTCGATCTTGCGCTTCGCTTGCACTCTGTGGTCGTGCTGTAGGTAATTTTTTTGACTGTGTTGAGCGGGAGAGGCGAAGCGGCGCGGGTGAGGCGGGCGGGTCGGGCCGGAAGGGGTATGCGAGCGGTATGAAGAGATCATCGGACCCATACGGCGGCCGCCCCGCCCCGCCCCGCCCCATCCGGTTCCGCGCCCCAAGGAGTAGGGTTCGCAGTGGCGCCCCTATTCTGGGGGCGTCGGGGCGGAGTAGCGCCTACAGCGCCCGAACAGCGCCCCAATTAACTCCGACAGCGCCCCTGCAGCGCCCTTTGTAGCCCCCACAATACCAACTCTAACCATATGTAGCACCCCAAATCTGTTCTGTATTGGATTGCAGAGGCTCTCCCAGGTAGTCTTGGGTAACCTTGGGTCAGATTTCGTTGATCTCCTTGCCGCGAGGGAATCAATAGCGCCCGAACGACGCCATATCATCGAAGGGCGCGGGGCGCTAATAGTGCCCGAACAGCGCCCGAACAGTGCTCGAACAGCGCCCCTGAAGAGCGCCCCAGGCGTCCTTCCCAACCCTACCTAGGAGGCGTAAAAGCGCCATGTACAGTGTAGCCTTTTATGCAATGCGCTCTATCTATGAGGGACAACGTGGCGCCGCCGCCGCCCCGTACGACAGCGCTCCCGCGCGCGATGCGTATTCGATTGTCCGCGCGGCTACGAATCGCTACAAGAGGGCGTCACGTAACTCCTGGATAACTCCCTGAGGAGGTCCTGCAGGGTGTCTCCGCGTGCCTTCAGAGTATCTCCGGGTGCCTCCAGAAGGCATACTGCGTGCGCGCAAGGTGCGCGCATGGCTCCCAGACAGGTCTCTTTCAGTGTCAGATCGTACTGGGGATCTACAATGCGAATCTGAGAGCTTACCCGTTTGGACGAACACTGTGGAAAAGAGGGGTGCAATACCAAGAAAACACAGGCGAATATTGTGCTGGTGACCATTTTGGGATGGTTTGAGATCAACCTACAATTCTGCTGGCCAAGTCCCAAGGGCGTTCTCAGTACGTGGTACATTTTCGCGACCATCGCACCCGGGCCTGATTGGAGGACCTCCTCATAACTCGATTGGTAGTGATGATCACTTGTGACGTCAACTGCGGCACGCCGCCAGAGGGCCTTCTGGGAGAGGGGGTCCTGGAGGATGCATGGGCAGGCGAATATAGGCCACTTTGGCGCCGAGAGAGGCCCCCCCGTCAGCGCCGTGCATGGGCGTGACGAGAGTGCAGCGCCGGGAGCACGGGACCGCGAGCGCCAAGCGACCGCTCTCCCGCACGCGCGCTCGTCGCGCAGGCGCGCTCTCCCGCCCCCCCGCTGCCCCCCTTCTGGCTAGGTGCAGCCGCGCTGCGAGCCGCGACGTCGTGCCCGCGGACGCCACGCCCGCCTGCCCTCGACGGCCCGCTTTCCGTGGCGGTGGCGGCCACCGGCCCGCCGCGGCAACGCCACCACCCGCACCCGCCACAGGCGCACACGGCTGGTGGAACCGCCACCCGACACGTGCACTCCCGGTCGGCTCCGCGCCGTGCCGAGACCGCGACTCCGAGCGGCACCCTCGCCCGACTGCTCGCGCACACGTAGGGCAGAGGGTGGTACGGGCACGTCCGGGGGAAGCCGCATTGTGTAGGGGGGTAGGGCATTTTTCGGGCCCTGCTGCTGACTGGCACGCAGAGCGGCGGTGAGCTCGCTGCGGTGCGGCGGCGCGGTCCCGGGGCCCCGCGTGCTAGCCCTCGGTACGGCGTGGCGACGCTGGTGTGGTCCCCTTGCGTAGGCATCCGGCGTGGGCATTCGGCGGCTGCGGCAGGGGTAGCGGGGCGCAACGCGACGCGACTACCGCTCCGGTAGGGGGGCTGGGCAATTTTGCGGTGGGCGTCGACGCCGCCTGCACGTTGCCCCTACGCTCGTCTTCCGCAGCGCGGTACACTCGTCCTCCGCCGCGCGTCGCGTGTGCGAGGTGTGCCTGGTGCTGACCGGGTCGGCAGCAGAGGTGCCTGCCTACCTCGATCGCCTTGGCGCCCACCATCGTCTGGTATCCACACCAACCCCACACACGTGCCGTTGAGCATCGTCTGTACTTCTGTAGCTGTCTGCTCGGCCGCCGCCGCTTCTTGTCCCCGCTCTTCTTGTTCGTTTTCTTGGCTGTTTCTTTTTTCATTGTCTATTGTGCCTGCTGGCTGGACCTACGTTTGGGTCGGACGCGGGTACAGGCCCGCGCAGTCTCGGGTTGCCTGGTCGTGGCTTTCGTGCAGGTGTGCTTGTGTTCCTCGATCCTCCACCAGCGTGCGTGGCTGCTGCGCCGTGCTGTGGGCCTGGTGAACCAAGTGCAGGTGTGGGCTGCGGCTCATATCTCTTTCCCTTCCGTCCTCTGGGGCTGTGCCATCCTGCACGGTTTGCGGTCGGGCGCCTGCTGCGCTGGGGCCTGATCCCCACCACGCGTGCGAGCGTATGTGGCTGTGAGTGTGCTCGTTGGGAAGTCTTCCCCGTCATTGGCCGGTGGAAGCTACGCCACTTTCTCACCGCTCCGTGCGACAGAGACCGGCTTGCGCTTTGGTGGGTCTGGTTTGGTGCACCCGGGCGTGCGACGAGGGTAACGTCGTGTGGTAGCGCTTGCGTTGCCGTGCTCCTCGGCGGTCTGTTTGAGTTGCGACGCGCGACGCTGCTCGAGTTACCTGCGCAGTTGGTGCTGGAGCGGGCCGTTGGGCTGGTGACGGCCCTTTGTTGCCAACGTTATGATGACGACTGCCCGTGACAGTGGCAGAGACGTTGCCGGAGGTGGGGGTGGCAGCGGTACTCAGCCAGCCTCGGCCATGGGGTCGAGGCCAGCTATGCAAAGGGCGGCGGGAAGCTACGCGACGGGACCTGCCGGAAGTGGTGCGGATGGTACGGACACCCCCGTGGTGGACCCGTTCCTTGAGATGGACCGGCTTCCGAGCCTCAAGTGTACGTTTTCTGCTGCAGTGTGTGAAGGTACACCGTGCCTTTTCCGGTGCCACCGGGCCTACTGTGAAGATGGTGTGGCGTGGGTTCGAAACGCATAGGTATGTGCGTGCGCCGGAGCGCGGCGTTTGTTGCTCGTCCAATTGCACGTATTGACGCGTCCTGTGCGCTAACCCTACGCACGTTTGACATGTGGTGTTGACTTTTGAGTCCAATGCGTTGGCTTGGCTCCACCTTGTTTTGTCCACAGCCTGTGTGACGCAGGAAGAACGGCAGCGGTTGTTCATCAAAAAGCTCCGCCTTTGCGAGGCGCCTGTGGACTGGACCAATCCCCGGGCGGACCTATCGCGGAAGGAGTCGAAGCGTCGGACGCTGGTAGATGTGGTGGAACTCTCTTCGTCCGGTTACCCTTTCGTGTTCACGCCCGAGGTGCAACGCCCGCTGATTGCGGCGGTGTCAGCCAACCTCTTCCGTGCTCTCCCTGTCGGGTCTGCAACAGACGATGGGCTGGACGCGGAAGATGACGAGCCGCGCTTGGAGCCTGCTTGGCCCCACGTGCAGGTTTCCTATGAAGTACTCCGCCGCTTTATCGTCTCCAACGAGACGGACCCCAAGGTGGCTTGCGCGGTGGTGGATCAGCCGTTTGTCGCCTCGCTGCTGTCGCTGTTTGACTCGGAAGACCCGCGGGAGCGGGAGTACCTGAAGACCATCCTTCACCGCATCTACGGGAAGTTCATGCCGCTCCGCGTTTTTATTCGCCGTGCCATCACCCACACCTTTCACCGTTTCGTGTACGAGACGCAGCGGCAACGGACGGCTACGGCGTACCGCCACCACGGGGCCGCAGAGCTGCTCGAAATCCTTGGCTCCATCATCAATGGCTTCACGCTACCACTCAAGCAAGAACACAAGATGTTCCTGCGGCGCACCCTGCTGCCTCTTCACGTTCCCAAGAGTCTTCCGAGCTACCATGGACAGCTGAGCTTTTGCATTACCCAGTTTGTGGAGAAGGACCCGACGCTGGCGGTCGACGTCATTTCGGGTCTCCTCAAGCTGTGGCCGCAGACGGCGACGCGCAAGGCCGTGCTTTGCCTCGGGGAGCTTGAAGAAGTGCTGGAGCTGACGCGACCTGCCCAGTTTGCGGCGGTGCTGCCGCAGCTGTTCCGGCAGATCTCGGAGTGCATCGAGTCGCCGCACTTCCAGATTGCGGAGCGGGCGCTCTTCTTTTGGAACAACGAGTACATCGTTAACCTCATCGTGCACCACCGGGAACGTGTAGTGCCCTTCGTGTTTGGGGCCCTGCAGCGCAACGCCGAGGACCACTGGAACCCGAACGTGCGCTCCCTCTCGTACAACGTCCAGAAGTTGCTGGCCGAGATGGACAACGCGCTCTACCAACGCTCGGCTGCTCACTACGTTGTGGAGAAGGACTCCAGCCGGGCTCGCGAGCACCAGCGTGCGTGCAGCTGGGTGGCTGCGGAGAACCTAGCTGCGGCACGAAAGCGACAGGTGGGGAGTTTGTCCTCGGCGGTGTCTGGCGGCACTGATGATGGCGGTCTGCTGGACTCGGCCGTGTCGTCTGCCTTGTCCACTGCCCAACCTGCTTCTGTGGCGCCCGTCGTGGTCGCCAACGGTGTTGCTGTCCCTCCCTCCGTTCCAAGCTCTTCCTTCTCGCCGACGTGCAGCTCTGAGACCCCCCACACGATGCCGGTCAGTGCCGCCTCTACGGCGGCCGAGCAACCTCCACCAACTTCGTCTATGCCAGTGCCGGTCCCTAAGGGCTCGTCGGGCATCTCGGGCTCGGCTGTAACAAGCCCGCCCTTGTCCATCGCCTTGGCGGCGGCGACTGCCGGCGAGGCACCGATTACGGTGTCCGCGTCTTCCACGCCCGCTTCTACGGGTTCGACAACGTCTCCCGTGTCGGTCGTGGATGCCCCTGCCGCATCTGTGCTTATTCCCCCGAGTTCGCTGGAGCCGTTGGACGTCGCGCCACCTACTGAGGGGTCACGCTCGACATGTGCTGTCAACATCGACTCTTCTGCGACATCCACCCGCCCATCGGAGGATGCTGCGAATGCATCTCCATTGCTGACTGCCCCACCACCGTGGACGCCGCCAACGCTGCGGGCTGCCGAGTCCCGCAGCACTGTCTCGGATAGCAACACCATCGGGCTCCCCTCGTCTCCTACGTCCGTGTCTCCGTCGTCTTCGGTCGCTGACGGCGCCGAGTCCAGGTGCACGCGGGCCCCTACGGCTGTGGACCTCGACGCCGATTCGTCGCAACGGATGAAGTCCCCGAAACCCGGCCGGTCTACGGCTAGCGACGGCAAGACCCAAGGCAACGATGCGTCCTCGTCCACAGGCGACCATGCCGGTACAAGTTTGTCATCCTCAACTCCTACTGTTGTCGGCGCCACGAGGTCCCGGCGGTCAGGCGGGTCGGGCCGCAGCGCCAAGGCGGCTGCCAACGCCGCGGCGGCCGCGGCGGCCGCGGCTATTGCCGCAGCCTTTCCGTCGGTCTCGAGTCCCCCATCTAAGAAGAGCTTGGGGTTGTCGGCGTCGTCTGCCCCTAAAGACGCCCGCCCGCTGACGGCAAGCTCGCCTAGCAACGGGCGGAGACCCGAGTTGGCGTCGGATCGAGCTCGTGCCGTGCCCAAGACGTCTCCTTCCATTCTCAACGCCAGCCTAGGCTCGGTGGTCAGCAATGCCCTGTCTAGCCATGCACCCGGTTCGGTAACCGCCGATGGGAGGGAGACTGACTCGGGCAGCGGCGGCAGGGATGCTTGACGGACGTAGCTGTCGTCATGCGCCGGGCTCGAGTGTTGCCGTGGCCCCTCGACTACAGTTGAGTGGTTGGCGCCTTAATGTGTGCTGGCATCGACTGGCTGTGCATTGTTACGCGATGGCCCGGATTGTTCTTTCTTCTTTCTTTTCTTGTTCTTACCCGACCTCATGGGTCTCATGGGTCTTACGTCAGTGTGGTATGCTCTTTGCTCACCGTCGTATGATATCTTATTTTTGCTGCGTACGACGCAACGCCTTTTGGCTGCACTTGTATCTGTTCTTCCAGGCGATAAAACACCTGTGCTCCACCGAACCTGACCGCGAAGGCACTTGCCATATCGTATTGCTGTCGTTTTTCGCACCTCAATACTGTTGTGCATGGTGTTCATCGAGCTGCGACAACACTGTGCCGTTTTGCACTGCAAAGCCCTTGGGCGTGTGTCCTGGCGCATGCGGGATGAATGCCGCAATGGGGTGGTGTTTGTTTTTTTGGTTAACCCGTTCTGTCAACAACCTCACTCCACGGTTCCACACTTGCAAATGGGGCTCCCCCAGGGCACAGAGGCCGGCTAGCTCTGACCGCCTCGCTTTCGGAGTTCCGCGCTTGTCTGCTGACGGTTGACACCATGTCGGCCAAGCACCGGGTTACGTAGGCCCGTCGCACCGCTGCAATCGTTCGTTCTTACTACGGAGGGGCCTTGCCAATGGCGAGCATCAAAACTATCCGCAACTGTAACAGGAACTGGTTCGCTGCAAGGTACCGCCGCCCATGCCCCCCGTGTCGGCCACCGTGCCGAGACCCTATGCTCTTGTCAGTGCCGTCGCTCTGGCGATCTCGTGCCATGTTAACTCAACCGGGAAGCTCCAGGTTTCTTTGAATCGTATTTAATCCCTAAACCAAATACTAAGCCAAACCAAATGCGGACAACCCCCACCCCCCCCACCATTTCCGCGACGCCCGCCCCCACCCCCCCCACCGTTGCTGCGGCGCCCGCCCCCACTCCCGGCACCACTTCCGCGGCGCCCGCCTCCACCCCCCCCACCACTTCCGCGGCGCCCGCCCCCACCCCCCGCACCTTTTCCGCGGCGCCCGCCGACCACTTTGCGCACGCGGTCATTGGCGCCGTCCCCGTGCTGTTTGACACGGACGGGAACGGGGTCGAGGCGGTGACGCTGTCTGGCCTGAGCTCCCACACCCACCGCTTTGACGGGGGCGTCGCGGGCGCCCTCGTGCGCACAACGTGGAGCGTCGTCGGCACGGGGCAGGTGCTCGGCGCGGGGCTGTCGGTGCGGGTGGTGCTGCCGCTCGGCGCCACGGTCGTGCGGCTCGAGGTGGTCGACTCGGGGGGGGACGCGGACGCAACGACGGCGGTGGTGACGGTGGTGGGCTCCCTCGCGTCGGGCGCGTATTGCTACTATTATGGGGCGGGGGTGGCGCTGCCGCTGCCGGTCGCCGTCGACGCGGCGCCGCGGCCCGTCTTTGCGGCGGCGGTGCGGGCGGTCGCCTTTGGGTCGGCCGCCGCCTTTCCCGACGGGCCGCGCAAGGCCGCCGCCGGGTGGACGGCGCGGTGCATCTTTTTCTACACCGCCCCGACCGACGGCGTGAACCGGTTTTCCGCCGACTTTGCCGGCGGCGCCGCCATGCTCGCGGTCGACGGCGGCTCGGTCTTTGCCGCCGCCACCGCCGGCGGCGCCATGACGGCCACCGGGGCGGTGACGCTCGCGGCGGGCATGCACGCCGCCGACCTCATCTACCGCACCGCCGCGGACGCGCCCGCCCTCACCCTCCGCGTCGGCAACACGACCGTCGGCGGCGCGGCGGTGCGGTGGGACCGCGTCACCGTCGTGCCCGTCATCACGGGCTTGACGCCCGACACGGGCGGCGTCGCCGGCGGCACGGCCGTGACGGTGACGGGCGTCGGCTTTTTCACGCCGGCCGTCGAGGTGCTCTTTGACGGCCGCCCCGCGGGGGGCGTCGTCAAGGTCGACGCCTCGACGCTGACGGCCGTGGCGCCGCCGTCGCCCGACGGCGAGGCGGTCGCCACCGTCACGGTGCGCACGGGCGGGCGCGTGGAGGCAGAGGGGGGCACCTCCAACGGGCGCCGCTGGGCGTATGCGGGCACCTGCCCGCCCGTGGCGTTTCGCCAACAGGTGGTGGCGGCGGCGGGGGGGGGGGGCGCCTTGCGCGTGGCCGCCCCAACGTCGATTGCGCTCGGCCCAGACGGGCGCGTCTACCTCGGCTTGTACGGGGGGACGGTGCAAGCGTTTCGGCTCGACGGCGACTTTGTGGCGGGCGACGTGTGTACGAGCGCGTCGGTCGGCGCGGCGCGGAGTGTGTTGAGTTTGGCGTTTGACCCGCTGGCGGGGGGCGACGCCCTCGGCTTGTACGCTGCCACCGCCGTCCTCTACTACAATGACCGCCTCGGGCAGCGCCTCGACGCGTGGAACAATGGGCAGGTGGTGGTGCTCGACGCCAACGTGGGCGGCGCCTGCCTCGCCGTCGTCGACACGGTTATTAGCGGCTTGCCGACGAGCAATCACGACCACTCGGTGTCGTCCCTCGAGTGGACCCAGGCGGGCGAGTTGCTGCTCAACGCGGGGGGCTTTACCAACTTGGGCGCCAACGTCAATGGGGCCAAACTCGGGGGCCTCGACGAGACGCCCCTCTCCGCCGCGGTGCTCATTGCCGACGTGCGGCGGCCGGGCTTTGACGGCGCCATCACCTACAATGCCACGACCGACGAGCGGTACGCGGTGCAGACGGGCGGCTGGGACGTGGCGCCCTACGCGGTGGGCGTGCGCAACTCGTACGACTCGGTGTTGCACACGAATGGGCACCTCTACGCCACGGACAATGGGGCCAATGTCGCTTTTGGGGACGCTTCGACGGGCTGCTTCACGTCGGCCCCGTCCTTTTTCACGTCGGACAAGCTCCTGCGCGTGACGCGCGGCTCCTACCACGGCCACCCGAACCGCGGCCGCGCGCGCAACGACTCGCGGCAGTGCACGTTTCGCGGGCCCGCGGCAGGCGCCGCCCCCGGCTACACGCCGGCGCTCGCGGCGATCGGCCCCCCCTCGATGAACGGCGTCCTCGAGTACATGGGCAACGCCTGGTGCGGGGCGCTCAAGCACGACCTCCTCCTCGCCAAATTCACGGGCCAAAACGAGGCGGGCACGACGCTCCGCGCCGCCCTCGACGGGGCGGGCACGGCCGTCACGTCTGTGACCAAACTCGCCCCGTTTAGCGGGCTGCTGCTCGCCCAAACGGCGGGCGGGGCGGTGCTCGCGCCGCAGCCACAAAAAAACCGCCTCATCGTCTACGTGCCGGTCGAGCCACCGCCGCCGACGCCGCCGCCACCGCCGCCGCCGTCGCCGCCGTCGTCGCCGCTGCTGCCGCCGTCGTCGCCGCTGCGGCCGCCGTCGTTGCCGCTGCCGCCGCCGCTGCCGCCGGTGGCGGCGGAGGACGGCCGGGCCCCCGCCCCCCCGCCGACCGTCACGGCGGTCGTGCCGCACCGCGGCCGGCGGGGCGGCGGCAACACGGTTACGATTGGGGGGCGGGGGTTTGGGGCGGCGCCGACCGCCAGTCTCGGCGGCGCCCCGTGCACGCCCGTGACGGGCGTGGCGGCCGACGGCACGGCGCTGCGGTGTCGGGCGCCCGCGGGGCGCGCGGGCGCGCTCGTCCGCGCCGTTGTGCTTGCCCCCTTTTCCACACCGCCGCCGACGTCCTGCCTCCCCCCAACTGCCCTTCTCTGGACGTACCGTTGTTGAGGTGTTGCCACCCCCCAACGGGGCACCCGACCTTGCCTTACGACCTCCTCCCCCGCACTACCACGTTGTGGCGCCCGCCCCCTCCCCACCGCTCTCGTCGTCAATGACAACGTGCTCCACGCGTCGGTGCGGACGCCCGCCTGTGGCACCTGGTCCGCTCGCCCGCCCGCTGGCGACGGCGGCAGCGCCCTGTCGCCGCGTGGCGACGCAGCGGCGCCTCTGTCGCTGCCCTGTGTGGCCGCGTCCCCGCTGTTGCCATGACTCCGGGGGGAACCGCCAAAGCTCGCACCGTCGCCGCCGTCGCAAGCGTCAATGTAGACGCACGTCAACATAGGGGGAGAGCTTGGCAGCAACGCTAACCGTCGCCTCGTCCCGCCGTCCCTGCACACGTCGCCGTGTCCTCGACTCCGTCCCATCCCCCCCCGGGCGTTCCCTTGACGTCGTACCATATTGCTGCCGCCACGTCTGCCATGCCGCACTCCCCCCACACACTCGACGGGTCCCATGATGGCGTCTCGGTGCCTGTCACCAGCACGCCAGAAGCGCTGCCGCCAGCGCAGCCGGCGATCGTCAGCAGCCACGGCAGCCACAGACGCCGTGGCGATCGCCGCAACTGCGGCAGCCGCGTCACGGAGTATGGCGGCGGCAGCAGTGAATGTCGCAGCGGTTTGCGTCAAAGCCGGTGCCAGAGAAGGCGCACAAACACAGACGGCTGGTACACCACGACCGCGGCGACGGTGTGGCACCATTGCCGTGGCACAGAGATCGGTGGGAAGACGACGGCTCTGTGGGGTTACCGCGGTGTGCGGAGGCACTGCAGCGGCATTGCGAGGCGGCCGGAGTGAGACAGCCCGAACGGCAACTCTGACACAACTGTTGCAATTCGGCCGTTGCGAGCACACAGAGGCGAAATCGGAACAGATGTGGGACAGTTGGAGTGCGAGATAATGTAGAGAACGATTTGGGTAGCAATCAGCAAGGGATCAAGAGTCGTCGGTGCTTTCGTTTTCGCTGCCGTTACTGTCAGCAACACCTCGGGCGCGGTTACGGGCGCGGGGTCTCCACCACCGTCTCGCCCCACGCGATGTCTCTTTGGCTTCGTCGGGTGATGACGCCTCGACGTCGACAATCCGGGCGCGCCACCCTCGCCGGGCGGCAATGAGCACGTGCCCCGCCATGGCGGCCGTAGCTGCCACGTATGTGCCGCACACGACAACGGCCACACAAAGCACCCATATTGGCTTGTAGACAGTGGGTGCTAGAAGCAGAAAGGACTTGTCAATGACCACGAGCGTGCCAGTCAGCACATCCTCTCCAAATTGGTCGACAGGGTTACCAGCAGGGAAGATGGCGTGTGTTGCCGTTCGAGTACTCCGTGCCCGCCACGCCGCCCCTTTCGCCTCTTGCAATGCCAGCGCGATGACGCCTGATGTAGACACAGCGCCGAGAACGATGATAGTCCCAAAGCCGAACATCGCGGAGAGGCCCCACCGCTTGGTGGCTACCAAAAAGACGAGGAGGGCGCCCAACTCGGGGACGACAACGATGATGGAAAGGACCAGGTCCGCTGCAGACACGGGGGGAGCGGGGTGCTCTTCCTGAAAGACCTTGCGGTCATACGCGTGAGAGAGGCGGTTGAGCTCGCGATCACGCTCTCTGCCACTGCCTGCCGTAGACGCCGCAATATCCGCTGCGTCGAAGTCGACTTCGCCCGTAGAGGAATGCGCAGCGCTGACCAACTCTGGAAGTACGAGTTGACGCTGGAAGAGAGATGCGGCGAGCCGCCCTTCAACAGTCGATGACGGGTTCACCTCTCGATAGGGGCGACCGACCAGCTCAAGTGGTGTCACCTGCGTTGGAGGCCCGTCAAAGCCACGTAGTGTCTCAGCCGTACTCAAGGGGAGCTCCTCAGTTGTCCATGCGGATCGCACATACTTCAAGGAAGGGTGCGTTGGCCGGGCATCGCCTGTCGCGGCGGTGGTCAAACGAGTGGGCGTGACCGTCCAATCAACCTTGCCGACTTCCGTCCATGCGCCGGCGTCCATAACGTTCCCTTCGACCTCGACAGATGGTGACGGTCGATGGACACGTCCCCACGGGCGGACGCCGTCGCATGCCGATGAAGACGCGAGGAACGACCGCAGCTTCCCAGCACAAAACACCGTCGCAACATGAGCCAGGAATGGCGTGCTCCTCGACGACACCGGGAGGGAATCGCTGTCATCGAAGAACGGGCTCTCCAGCGTGGTACCGTTCAGATCCCATTGCACACTTTCCTCCCCGTCCTGGATGGATAGCAGTCCCGTGGCTGAGTTCCTCGGCAGGTTCAGCGATGGTCCCTGCATCGTTAGCTTGCCGCCTAAATGGAAGGGCGTCGCCGCGCGCTCAAACCAGCGTGGGGAAGCCAGCATCCCCCGGCCAAGTGTCAGCAGGTCGAAACTCTGCATGTGGACAGGCCGCTCGACGCCGTCAGGGCCCTTTTGCGTGATGATTGGCACGTTGGTTGTCGAGCACTGAGGCCCCGCGCTGCCGCTGACTCTTCTGGTGCAACCGTCCCCGTCCGCCGCAGAGTCGGTCACGCACCGGGTGCTCGGCACCGACGGACGAGTTGTATCAATAGCGATCACTGCGTGACATCGCTTGTCACCGCAGATGCCGAGCCGCTGGACCGAGACAGCGACCAGGTCGTACACACCGACCTGGCGGTGCACGCTGCCGCGGAGCACGTTACGTCCCATTGTGAGCGCCCCAAAAACCATTGCTTCGTCCGCCACCAGTTGTCGATGCGTCGCGGCTACATCATCCTTGGCAATGGGGAGCAGGTCCGGGTGCGTCGGCCACCATGACCGCCCATCCACGAGGCGGCTGCCCGTCGGGCAGTGTGGCTGAGTGGCCTCTTGGGCTGCATGGTGCTCGTACGTGACGACGGGGTCAGGCCAACTGTCGGAACCACGGCCCTTCTCGGAGGCCATGGCCCATACTGCCTGTGTGAGAGCGACATCACTATGCAGCGTGTCGTTCCCTGGCCCCATCGTCGCCGCCGCGTTGTCCACATGAGCGATACACACGTCTGCACCGACAACAAACTGGGAATTCATGACCGACTGCTTCGCATTGACGCCGGGCAGGATGCAAGCCAGGGAGCACGCCGAATTCCAACGGCCTTCGGGCATACGTTCGCTTGAGGGGAAGGATAGCTCGGACTGCATCACGGCAGCCGCGGCAGTTGCTTTGGCGAGTGAACCCGTCGCTCCATTAGTGGCAGCTGCCGAGGCAACGGTGGTGGCTGCGACGGCCACACTGACATTGACTACGTAGGCGGCGCGCACCGACCAGCGACGGCCGCGTCGACAATACTTGGGGACGCGGCCGGCGGCCGGGGGCCCCACCATTGGCGGTGCGCTCTGCCGCTTGTGTGGTAGCGCGGCCGCAGTCTTCAGAGGATGAGAAGCGGCGGCAGTAAGGGTAGACCCATGGGGAGGGGACACCATGTGATGCGAGGAGGGGGCGGAGGTGGCCAGGTCCCCCGTGCGACAGGTCCCGGAGGGGGGATGAGGTCAGCGCCACCGTTGGAGGGCGTGGTCCACGACGGCGCTGGGGACAATGCAGGCTGTCACCAACGCCGGCAAAAAAGCGTGGGTCGATGCTGAAGAGGCACGGCCGCAGTTTGCCCGCGGTGGCCCGTACCAGCCCTCAGCACAGCCTCTAAAGAAGCCGCCAGCGAAGCTGTGGAGCCACCCAGACTGTTGGCTGCATTGAGCAGCGGGCGCGGTACGTTGAAATGGGTGTGAGCTATCTGAGACTCCCCCATAGATCATTGGGGGATGGGGGCGAGCGCGCCGACATACCCGTCGCCGCCTCGCTGACGCGCTTGATTCTTTTCTTGGATTATGACACGTGGAGATGGCCCCTGGCGGCGGCACCCGCGGTTGGGAAACGCGCCCTCTACAAGCGGCCATCATGGCCCCATCATGGGGTGGCGTCGCCTCGGGACGTGCTCAGCATCGAGGCTTGAGCGTTGGAGCCGTGCTGTCAATCCCCGACCTTGTCACACGCGATTGTTGATACAGTAGCCTACTCAACTGGCTGTGGCATTAGCGCTGGCAGGTGTAATTCGCGCGGTAGGGGTCATCAACGAGGATTGACTGTACCCTTTCGTCCACAGTGGAAGTTTGACCGCGAACTCTTGGTCTGTGATCCTGAATGACAGTCTTGGGGCCTCCCAACCGAACAACAGCAACGTCATGAAATACCCAGTCGTTCTCACAAGGCTGCAACAGTGACTCGGTCGCTACAACTCGGACAGCGTCACTCCAAAACGGAGTGTGGGCGGCCGCACGCGCGCCACCCCAGCCTCGCGCAACTCACTCAGAGTCCTCGACCGATGAGCCGCCGCTGCCGGCACCCACGGCGACCGTACGCCGCCGCCGCCCCGTGGAGGTGTGCGCCCCCGGTGCGGGCCGAGGTG
>ENA-ORXC01000681-ORXC01000681.1-marine-metagenome-genome-assembly--contig:-NODE-681-length-22896-cov-7.600947_pt1 | contig 22896 bp, 14 predicted proteins | sample MGYA00237865_ERZ511478 | MGnify/ENA metagenome assembly ERZ511478
GGCGTTATGGTTCCTGTTTTTGCATACGGTCCAATGTCACAAGAATTTCAAGGGGTGTACGAGAATAATGAAATTTTCGCGAAGCTATTAAGCGTATTGGATATAACTACAAGGAAGTAGTTTTTAGCAACTATCTAAAGGTCTTTCTATAGAGATCATTTTACCTAATGTTTACAATGTTATAATATCACTTCAATTAATTTAAGGGAGATTTGTGAACTATGAAAAAGAAGGGCATGGATACTATTGAAATTGAAGATTTGGTTTTGCGTGTTAAGAAATCAGATCAAAAAGCATTCAATACATTGTTCAACGAATTATGGGAACCTATGTATTCCTATGCCTGTTCTATTCTTATGAACGACAGCCTTGCTCAAGATATTACTCAAGATATTTGGGTAGATTTTTGGCAACGAAGGCATGATTTAGAAGTAAAATATATGAAGTCTTACTTATATAAGGCGATTCGTTATAAGTGCTACAATCATTTGAGAGACCAGAAATTCAACAAGATTCAAATAGAAATGGCAGGTTCGATTTCTGTAGCATCAGAAGTGGATCAAAATGATGATGTAATAGAACTATCTACAAGAATAAATAGTGTTATCTCTCATCTTCCTAAAAGATGCCAGGTGATATTTAGGCTCAGTCGTGTCAACAATATTGACAATAAGGAGATTGCCAGTCAATTAGATATTTCCCAACGCTCTGTTGAGAATCAAATTTCTTATGCTTTACGACAATTACGTAAAGAACTTGCAGTGGCAAAAACGTTGTTTTCCTTTCTTTAGTTTCCTTTTCATTATCTAAAAGTTAAGTGAACGGTTGTTTTGTTAAGTAACCATTAAGCCTGCTTTTTTGAGTGTGCGTACCCCGTCGGTTTCGGTACTTATCATTGTAACGATAGTATAATGACCGAAAAAGAAGTAAAAATACTCATGACCAAGTTCCTTAATGGTACCATTACAGCCAATGAGGAAAAGCTATTAGAAAAGTTCGATGCTTCTTTGATTATTAAAAATGAAGATCGTGTTTTTAAAAGTGATGACCATAAAAAACAACTGGGTAAAAAACTGTTGCATAGAATAGACAGTAAGCAAAATAAGAAGTCGAAAAAATCGTGGCTAAAAGTAGCCGCAGCAATTGCAGTTATTATCAACCTTGGGGTTGTAGCCTACTTTGGTCTGAATGCGGATAATAAAGTGCCTGAAACCGTTTCACAAATAGTTGAAACTACAGATTGGGGTAAACGAAAAGATTTTGTGCTATCTGACGGAACTGAGATAAAATTGAATGCGGGAAGCACCATTTCATTTCCAGAAAAATTTATTGGTAATACAAGGGAGGTAACATTGATAGGAGAAGCTTTTTTTAATGTAGCCAAGAATCCTGATAAGCCTTTCATTATTAAATCCGGAGATGTGTGTACAACTGTACTCGGTACATCATTCAATATTAATGCCTACCCAAAAAGTGATGATATTTCAGTGACCGTGGCTACGGGAAAAGTGCAAATAGGTGCTAAAAACAGTTTAGTATACCTCTTGCCAAATGAGCAGGGAGTGTTCCATAAAAAATTAGATAGTATATCAAAGAAAGATGTTGATATCACAGGGTTGCTCAACTGGCAAAAAGGAATCTTGAAGTTCGATGATATTACATTAAAAGAGGCATTGGTCCATTTAGAAAAGTGGTACGGAGTCACTTTTGTAATCAGTAATGAACAACGTTTAGAATGTCATATTTCGGCATCCTTTGATAATGAAACCTTATCCAATGTTTTGGAAAGTATTAGCTATGTGAAAAATGGATTGTCATTTCAGCCTTTGAAGAATAACCAGATTCTGATTAAGGGAAACTGTATAGATAAAAACTAATTAACCAAAAACAACCTATGATGTAGAAACAAAAAAAGAGACAGCCTGTAACACTTTGGCGAGCTAAAACAGACTGTCATTTATTCAACAATTATTATTGATAACAACCATTAAACATTATGTGAAATTATGAATTTGCTAACTATTAAACAATTTATCAAGTTGACATTCAATACGTTTTGTCTCCTTATAATCATGGCGATGCTGAATCCCATACTTGCAGCTGACCTTAGGGGCCAAAAATTAGAAAATTATAAAGTGGATATTGCCGTAAAAGGCGCATCGGTTTTGGATATTTTAGATGATATCGAAAATCAGACGAATTTTAAATTTGTCTATGACCGCAAAGTGGGTAAGTTGAAAAACACCTATAATATTGCGCATGACGGCGTGTCTTTAAGGTCGGTGTTAGAACTAATGGCAAAAGATGCTAACCTTACGTTCAGAAGAATTAACAAAACCATCTCGATTACTGTAAAACCTAAGGTCTACAAAAGAGTGGTAGAAGTTGAGTTTCTCACTGTAAATGGTACGGTAACAGATCAAGGCGGTGTTCCTTTGGTAGGTGCAACTGTACTTGAAAAGGGAACTTTGAACGGAGTTACCACAGATTTTGATGGTAACTTCACCATAGACGTTAAGAGCGATGCTGTATTAGAAGTATCGTATTTGGGCTTTACAACTCAAGAAATAGCGCTACAGGGTCAAACTACGTTGACCGTTCAGTTAGCGGAAGATGCTACCCAGCTAGATGATGTTGTTGTAGTTGGTTACGGTACTCAAAAACGATCGGATGTTACCGGTTCTATTGCATCGGTAAAGAGCGAAAACTTTAATAAAGGGGTAGTTGCCAATCCTGGTCAGTTATTACAAGGTAAGGTTGCCGGTGTTAACATTACTTCGGTAAGTGGTGAGCCTGGTGCCTCCCAAAATATTGTTATTCGTGGTATCGGAAGTTTTAGATCAGGTACTTCACCTTTGTTCGTTATTGATGGTTTTGTCATTGATAACACTTCTACGGGTGTAGCTTCCAATCCTTTAAATTTCATCAATCCGCAAGATATTGAGTCTATGGATGTATTGAAAGATGCTTCTGCCGCTGCCATATATGGGGCACGTGCTGCAAACGGGGTAATTGTGATCACGACCAAAAAAGGAAAAACCGGTAAAACGGAAATGAATGTTTCGGTCTCAACTGCTTTTGCAACATTGGCAAATAAAATTGATGTTTTTTCTACGGATGAGTTTAGAACGCAGGTGCCAGCTGTTGGTGGTACTTTGGTTGATGGAGGTGCAAATACCAATTGGCAAGATGAGCTTACACAAACAGGAATATCTAAAAATGTAAACTTTTCTATGAGCGGTGGTGCTTCAGATAAATTCAACTATTATGCTTCGGTAGGGGTTGATGATCAGGAGGGTACGTTTGCAAATAGTTCTTTAAAAAGATACTCTGGTCGTTTAAACTTAAATCAAAAAGCATTGGATGGTAAGTTGAACGTAGATTTTAATCTTTCCGCTACCAGAACATTGAACAATAGACCAGATGCTAGCGCTACGGTTACAGATATGTTAGAGTTGAATCCTACCGTTCCTTTATACACGAATGGAGAACCAACGATATTGGATGATAACAGATTAAACCCGTTGATACGAAACGAAATTTATGCAGACGAGTCTAACAGCAATCGTATTCTAGCCAATATTTCCCCATCTGTAGAATTTGTAAAGGGGCTAACATATAAACTGAGCTTGGGTGTAGATTATTCTTCTACGAATAGAGATCAGCAACGTGCTCCTTATGCTTTGTTAGAAGATTTAAATCAAGGGTATTTAAATACATGGATTACTACTAACCAAAATACACAGGTAGATAATACCTTGACCTATACATTTGAAAAAGGTGATCATGGGGCAACGATTTTAGTAGGTCATTCGTACCAAGAAGTGTTATTTCAACAAAAGAGATTCGAGCTACAAAGTTTTGCCGACAATGACATTGATCCAAGATATCAAGATCAGATCAGTAGTCAGGAATTTCCTACTAGTTTATTTTCTACTGCAGAGAAGAATGAGTTACAGTCTTTCTTTGGTAGGGTAAATTATGACTATCAAGATAAATATTTATTGACTGCCACTATGCGTGCAGATGGTTCTTCAAAATTTGGAGAGAACAATAAGTACGGATATTTTCCTTCTGTTGCCTTAGGTTGGAATATTAGTAAAGAGAATTTCTTGACAGAAAGTACAGTTGTCAACAACTTAAAGTTACGAGCTAGCTGGGGGCAAACGGGTAGTCAAGAAGGTATAGATAATAAAGTTTCCTTGGCGAGTTATATAGATAGTAAGAGCGACAATGATACCTATCCTTTAGATGATAGTGCCACTACTTTAGATGGTTACCCTTTTGGTACGGTACCTGCAAGAACTGCAAATCCTAATTTAAAATGGGAGGTAGCTACACAGACCAATATAGGTCTTGATTATGGTTTCTTGAACAATAAGATTACAGGTACAATAGATTACTTTAATAAGGTAACTACAGATGTAGTTTTGTTCGCCAATAGAGTAGATCCAATTCAGCCAACCGAAAAAATATGGACCAATCTTGAAGATTTGGAAATACATAACTCAGGTCTTGAATTTGCATTGGATTTTAGAACAATGATCGGTGAAGATTTCTCATTAAATGTTGGTGGTAATGCTACTTTCATAAACAATGAGGTAACAGATTCTCCTTTTGCCATTATTACCACTGGTGCTGCGCAAGGTGGCGGTCAAACGGGTGCTACGATCAATGGTTATTTAAATAATGAAGCTATCGGTACTTTTTACATGAAAGAGTTTATTGGTATTGGTGATGATGGTTTAAATCAATTTAGAGATGTTAATGGCGATGGTGAAATTTTAGATGATGACCGTATTGCCTCGGGTAGTGCTTTGCCAGATTTTACCTATGCGTTCTATTTGAATTTCGATTATAAGAATTTTGATCTAGGTTTTAACTTCAATGGTGTTTCCGGTAATAAAATTTATAACCATACCGCAATGTCCTCTTTCTCAAAAGGGCAATTGAGCAGAAACTTGAATACTACAGATTTTGCTATTCAATTTCCAAACGAAGATGTTAGCAATTCCAATGAGGTTTCAACGAGATATTTGGAAGACGGAGCTTACCTAAAATTGAATAATGCTACGTTGGGGTACAACCTTTTGGCAAGTAAAATAGGCTTGGGCGATTATGTGAACGATATACGTTTTACACTTACAGGTCAGAACTTATTCATCATTACAGATTATACGGGCTACAGTCCAGAGGTAAATACAGGTAGTGCAATAGATGGTATTCAAACTTTTGGTATTGACCGGTATACTTACCCTAATTCAAGAACCATCTTGTTCGGTTTAAATGTATCCTTTTAACATAAAAAAACTATCAAAATGAAAAATAAACTAATTATATCGTCATTGTTTCTTGTCGCATTGTTGACATGGAGCTGTACGGATCTAGAAGAAGAATTATTAGATGAATCATTGACCGGTGCCCAGGCAGAAGTTATCAGCGGAGCTATTGCGCCTGCTTACGGTTATATTTCTTGGACTTGGAGGCATGTCAATTATTATGGTCTGCAGCTTATACCCTCAGATGAGGCAATACTACCATATAGAGGAGGAACAGATTGGTTTGATGGTGGTAAGTTCTTGGCGGCACATAGCCATAATTTTACCCCTACAAATGATTTGGTTGCCAGTGGTTGGAACGAGCTTACTACCAATATTTCCAGAACCTTGGCAGCAATTGAAGTACTGACTCCGTTAGCGGATGAAGGAGATGCAGAAGCTGCAGGGGCTTTGTATGAAATGAAAGCGTTAAGGGCTTATTTGAACATGTTGTTGTTAGATAGTTGGGGTATCGTGCTTAAAAAAGAATCATCTGAAGAACTTTCTGAGGTATTGAGAACCCAAGATGCCATTGATTATATAGAAAGTGAATTGTTGTCTGTTGTTGATGTAATCAATGATGATAAAGGACCTGGTAGAATGACACGTTCTGCCGTTTACGGATTCTTAGCAAGATTAAATCTAAATGCTGCTGTATACCGTGATCCTTACGGTACGCCTAATTTTACGCAAGCCGATATGGATGCAGTAATAACATATACCAGCAATATCATAGACTCTGGAAGTTTCTCTTTATCTCCGGAGTATTTTGAACTGTTCAATGATGAAAATCATTCAAATCCTGAGTTGATATTTGCTTTAGATCAACGTGGGGTATTGACAAGGGAGCATAGCCGTTGGGCATATTGGTCTATTGCTGGATCAATGTTTCCTAGACCGGAATGGCCTAGTGCCGATGGTACTGACGGACCTGCGATTACTTCAGATTTTTATCAAACATGGGCAGATGCCTATGGCGATGTAGATCCTGCAGAAGCAGATGCTCGTTTCTACCAAAGAAATACATTGGTGCCAGATGTACAATTGGCAGATTTGGAAGGTCGTGAAAAACTGTTGGAGACAGAGACCGAAGATAGCTTTTACTGTGTGCAAGATGTTGCTTTTGAAATGGACAGAGGTATTCTTCACGGTATACAGTGGGGACCAAGAAAAGGTGATGACGGTCAGTTTCTTACCTGTGAAGACGGTACGGTTAAAATATTACCTGTAAGACAGGTAAAAGGAAACGGTCCTACACGAGATATTGGGTATGTAGATCACACTTTAGAAATTGATTTCACTAATGAGGGGTCATTGCATAATACAGGATATAGAGTTTCTAAATATCAATTTAGCCGTACCTCACCAAACGGTAATGGTAATAGTAGTGTTGATTTGGTGTTGATGAGATTAGCTGAGGTATACTTAATGAGAGCGGAAGCTAAATTAAGAAATGGCGATACCGCTGGTGCTTTGGCAGATGTGAATATAGTAAGAACATCTAGAACGGCACGCCCAGAACAAACGCCCGCTCCTTTATCTTCTATAGATACGGATGACTTATTTCGTGAGCGTGGTTTTGAACTGTATTGGGAAGGGTTTAGACGAGGAGATCAAATACGTTTTGGAAAGTATGAAGATAGCTGGACAGAAAAAACGGATACAGATGTAAATCATAGATTATTCCCTATACCACAAAGTGCCGTTGATGGTGCTTCTGGTATAGATGGTTTCTTGGATCAGAACCAAGGGTACTAAAAAGAAAACATGATTATTTAGATACGGCAAGAACTCATGTTCTTGCCGTTTTTATTTCCTATATAATTGTTTTCGCAATTTAATTTCAAAGTATGAAGCGTTTTATATCCTTTTTATTTGTTCTAATGATGCATTTGGTATGCAGTTCTCAAACTATAAAGAGTGAAGTTCAAATTGCCTTCATGGCCGATGTTCATTTCGCAGATGTATATCCTGAATTGAAAGATTTAAGTACTGATGTATATACCGATACCGTGAATGGTAAAAATGTACTCATACGTTCCATGGAATCGCAATTGCATTCTACCCGACTGTTCAATGAAAATTATTTCGCTTTTCAAGCTGCATTAGATGATGCTGTTGAAAGAGGAATTAAAATCATTGCAATGCCTGGTGATTTTAGTGATGACGGTCAGCCAATGCATATTAAGGGGTTAAAAAAAATAATGAACCATTATGTTGACAAGTACAACGTGTCTTTCTTTATGGTAAATGGTAATCATGACCCTACAAGACCCTATGGTAAACAAGGCGGTGAGCGCGATTTTCTAGCTAACGATGGTCGACTACAACCTATTATGAGTACCGACGGATTATATACATCAAGCTCTAATGGGGTAAAGCCTACAGTAATTTCTAAAGAAATTTCAGAATGGGGCTATAAAGAGATTTTAGAAGAGTTGGAAGACTATGGCTTTTTTCCACAAAAACATTACACGTATTGGGAAACACCTTTTTCTGGGTACACCTATGAACAATATACGTATGAAAAAGCAGTAATGGCATCTAAATTGGGTCAGAGAATTGTAAGGAAGAATGAACCCTTAAAAACAATACCAGACGTAAGCTATTCAGTAGAGCCGGTCGAAGGTATTTGGCTTTTGGCAATAGATGCAAATGTGTATACACCAAAATCAAACGGTGACGGATTTAACGGTTCTGGAATAGGATATAATGAGGTATTGAAACATAAAAGATATTTACTGAAATGGACTGAAAAAGTGGTTAAAAATGCGAATCGTTTAGGTAAGACCTTAATTGCATTTAGTCATTACCCTATGGTCGATTTCAATGACGGGGCAACCGATGAAATGAAACAGTTATTCGGTGCCAAAAGTTTTCAAGCACATCGTGTACCCAATCAGGTGGTAGGTGAAATTTTTGCCGATATGGGATTGAAAGTGCACGTAGGTGGGCATATGCATTTAAACGATACAGGTGTCATAACTACCCCAAAAGGCAATACGTTAACGAATATTCAAACGCCTTCATTGGCTGCTTATGCACCTGGCTATAAAATTATTACAGTAGGGAATTCAGATAGTTTAGAAGTGGAAACGATTGTGTTGGATTCGGTGACTTCTTTTAATTCTTTTTTTAAGAACTATAAAGTGGAGTATAATTTTTTAGCGGATAATTTTCCTGAAAGATTATGGGATGATACCATTTTATCATCTACCAATTACAGAGAATTCACCAATACACATTTGCAGGAATTAGTACGTTGGCGATTATCACCCTCAGATTGGCCAGAACATATTAGAGAGTTATTAGTTGGCAAAACAGGATGGCAATTAGTAAAGCAAGTATATACTGAGCTACTATCTGAAAGGGAAATAGTAATAAAACTGAATGATAAGGATCTTGCTATAACTGATTTTGAAAATTGGACTGGGGAAGATTTGATCCTAGATTTTTATCGTTTTAGAAACGCCGATAAAATAGCTTTGAAAGATATTGACGCTACAAGAATGAAAGCATATCATTTCTTGTTTAATGCATTGCTTTCGCAACCCAACCATAAAACAGTAGTTCCTCTGCAACAATTTACACGAATTTTTCAAAAACAGATGAATGGGGAAGAGTCTGAGAACTTCAAAATCGATTTAAACTAGTTGAATACATTTCAACAATCTCCTCAATAAATCAGAGGTTTAACTTATTCTACCACTTTTTATAACCATCTAATAACATTAAAAAAGTTACTAATAGTAAATAAATATTGATTTTTGAAGTAAATATTTACTATTAGTAAACAAATGTTGCGTGTTTAAAATTTCTAAAATAAATATGAACGTACTTCTGAACGGAGCTTTTGCTTCATTCGGACTCTACTTTTGTATGTACGCTTTTAGAAAGCCTTTCTCGGTAGCAACATTCGATGGTCAACTTTTATTCGGTATCGATTATAAGATACTTCTCATTCTGGCTCAGGTAGTGGGGTATATGCTTTCAAAATTTATTGGTATTCGGGTAGTTTCAAGTTTAAAGGCACAGCATAGAGTAGCCTACCTTACGGGTATGATATTATTTGCAGAGCTGACACTTGTTTTATTCGGACTATTGCCAAAACCTTATAATTTTATCCTTTTTTTCTTCAACGGACTCTCTTTAGGGATGATTTGGGGAATTACCTTTTCTTATTTAGAGGGTAGAAAAATGACCGAAATTCTTAGTATTATTCTATGCTCAAGTTTTATAGTTTCTAGCGGGGCAGTGAAATCCGTCGGGTTATGGTTAATGACCACATACAGCATTTCAGAGTTTTGGATGCCGGCTGTAACCGGTGCAATCTTTTTACTTCCGTTTTTTATATGCCTGTATTTTTTAAAGAAATTACCACCGCCAACGACCGAAGATATTAGTCTTAGGAAAAAGAGAAAACCAATGTGTGCGGCAGACCGCAAGCAGGTGTTCAAAAGATTTTCTTTTCCCATTATAATTTTGGTGATCTTTTATACCGCGCTTACGGCATTGCGAGATTTTAGGGATAATTTTTCTAGGGAATTATGGGACAGTGTAGGCTATGCCGGTGATGCTTCTATCTATACCTTGGCAGAACTGCCCATTGCATTTTTAGTCTTGTTGGTACTGGGGTTGTTTGGTTTGGTGAAAAATAATTTTAAGGCATTTATGGGTTTTCATTTCTTATTGATATTGGCAAGTATACTTGTGGGTGTTTCTACCTTTTTATTTCAGCACGGAGCTATGTCTCCCGTATATTGGATGGTACTCATAGGTTTTGGGCTGTATGCCTGTTATGTTCCTTTCAACTGTATATTTTTCGATAGAATGATAGCAACATTTAAGATTAAAGGAAACGCTGGCTACCTTATTTATATTGCTGATTCTTTCGGCTATTTGGGTAGTATGGCTGTGTTGCTCTATAAAAACTTTGGACAACCCAACAGTTCATGGCTTCAGTTTTTTGTAAATGCTACCTACTGTATTGCATTTTTGGGCGTTGGTGTTTCCGTAGTGTCAATGTTCTATTTTCAAAAGAAATACAAGCAAGATAATTCTAGTTTCCATTTTAAAATACCTATGGTTAATGGCAGATATTGAGTATGATTTAGTTGTAGTTGGTGGTGGTGTATTAGGTACTTTTCATGCCTATCACGCTATGAAAAAAGGATTAAAAGTGGCTTTGCTCGAAAAAGATGCCATGCCCAAAGGGGCAACCGTTCGAAATTTTGGGCAGGTAGTGCCATCTGGCATGAATACCAAATGGCAGCAGTACGGGCGTAAAAGTTTAAAGATTTATAAGAAGATTCACGCCAAATTCGATATTTCGGTACGTCAAGAAGGTTCTATTTATTTGGCTTCCAACGAGGAGGAAGTTCAGCTTATAGAAGAGTTAAAGGAAATTAATCGTGCCAATGATTACACCTCTATACTATTTACAAAGACGGAATGTCTTAGAAAATATCCCGGTCTAAACGAACAATATGTAAAAGCGGGCTTATTTTTTCCAGAGGAAATTACCGTAGAACCCCGTACCATGATCGGTCGTGTACATAAATATTTAAAGAAAAAGGGTGTCAGTATTTTTTACAAAGCCAAAGTCATTGAATGCAACACTCTAAATAACGAGGTAAGTACACAATTGGCCAATGGTAGAATGCTGTTGTCTTCTAAAGTGATTATCTGTAATGGGAGTGATTTTAAAACCTTGTATCCAGAGATGTTCGCTGCCAGCGATTTAGAAATTTCTAAGTTGCAAATGATGAAGACGAAATCACAGGGTGATTATAAAATTAGTGGTTCTATTTTAACGGGACTGTCCATTAGAAGATATGAGGCTTTTGCAGAATGTCCGTCATATTTAAAAATCAAATCCAAAGAACCATTGGATAGCTTAGAAAAAAAATGGGGTATACACATTTTGTTTAAACAAGCTATGGATGGCGGTGTAATTCTGGGGGATTCTCACGAATATGCCGATGCGGATGATATGGATAACCTTGGGTTTGACCTTAATATGGAGATTGATAATCTAATGCTGTCAAAAGCTAAAGAAATTTTCAGCTTACCTACTTATGAAATAGAACAACGCTGGTTTGGTATGTATTCTCAATGTAAAAACGCCGATATTTATGAGCGTACCATTGATAGAAATATACATATCATAACCGGTATTGGCGGTAAGGGAATGACGGGCAGTGCCGGTTTTTCAAAACATAACATTCAACAAATTTTTAATATTTAGCATGCATACAATTAAATTGGCCGTATTTGATATGGCAGGTACCGTTGTCAATGAAGACAATGTAGTGTACAAAACATTACAAAAAGCTATTAATGAAAGAGGTTTTCAAGTGACTTTGGATTTTGTTTTGGAACATGGTGCCGGTAAAGAAAAACACCAAGCTATAAAAGATATTATTACTGCAGATATAGGTAATGTAGATGCCACTATGCCCGCATCTATATTTGAAGATTTTAAAAAGCTGTTGGTTGATGCGTATAACAACCTGAACGTAACTAGTTATGAGGGAGTTGAGGAAATGTTGTATGCTTTAAAAGCTAACGGAATTAAAGTCGCTCTAAATACAGGTTATGATACCAATACCGCACAGTTATTATTAAATAAAATGAACTGGACTATTGGAAAAGAATACGATGTTTTAGTAACTGCGGATGACGTAGTTCTTGGTAGGCCTAATCCAGATATGATCGTTGAGGCCATGATGAAACTTAACGTGCAACAAGAAGAGTTAGTGTTAAAAGCAGGTGATTCCATTATTGATATAGAAGAAGGTAAAAATGCCAATTGCGGTGTAACTATTGGTGTAACGACAGGTGCTCATACGCGTGAACAATTGTTGAGCGCAAAGCCTACCTATGTTTTAGATAGTTTGACCGAATTAAAACAGTTGTTATTGCCATCATAAAGAATAAAATGAAAATCAAAAAAAGCCACTGATTGTGGCTTTTTTTATTTGAATTCTTTGGTTAACTATATAAAAAAATAGAGCACTAGCATAGTTGCTGTGCTATTACTTCTATTCTCGGGTACATGGGCAATTCTACCATCAAAGAAAATAGAATCCCCTTCTTTTATAAGTACTTCTTCTTCGTCTATTATGTAATAACATTCTCCCGAGAGCATGTATTTGAATTCATAGGCATCGGTTTTCACCTTGTCTCTTTTAGAATTTGGATGCACGTGTAGCAATACGGCTTCAAACCCCAGGCTGTGCAGTTGTTTTCCGAAAATAAAGGAATACGAAAATCCTATGGCATCGTCTTCTTTTTCAATAAAAGTGTTGTCCTCTTTTCGGGAAACAATAAAATTGGCGCCATTAGATTGTGGTAGCCCGCTAAAAAAATCGGTCACCTCTATATCCAAAGAGCTTATAATTTTTAAAAGCACGGGTAAAGATGGTATGGTTCTTCCGTTTTCAATTCTAGAAATGAGTCCGGCAGTGACCCCTGCACGCATGGCAATTTCACTAATAGTCAAATTTCCATTTTTGCGAATTTCCTTTATTCGTTTTCCTATTCCAATAAGGTAATCATCCATTGATAAGTGTTCTCCTACAAACATAATGAAAAATAAAATGTATTGGTTTTTGGTGGGTAGTATGGCTGTTATCACCCATGATAAAGGGGCTTAACATAAAACTTACATTTTGCATATTTGTAAATAATGTTTAACTAACCTTCAGGTAACCTTAGCCTCGCAATGGTTGCAATTGCTTAATATGTATAACGCAATACATTGAGTTTTCATTTAGATATTTGCTGAACTAACAAACCAAAGTTTACAAATACGAACAAAATGAAAAAAACATTATTAATTACAATGCTTGTTTTCTTAGCAAGTTTTGTAGCACATGCCCAAACTGTATTTACGGGTACTGTGTTAGATGAAAACCAAGTTCCTTTACCTGGTGCAACCGTGGTAGTGAAAGGAACAACGAACGGAGTTGCTACAGATTTTGATGGTAACTTCAGTATTGAACTAAACAGTTCAGATGACATTTTAGTGGTATCTTATATCGGGTACATTAAGCAGGAGTTTGAAACTGCGAACAAGCTTACGGGTACTATATCCCTTCAGCCAGATTCACAGCAATTAGATGAGGTTGTGGTAACCGCATTAGGTATTGAAAGGGAAAAGAAGTCTTTAGGGTATGCTTCACAAGAACTGGATAACGATGAAGTTGTTCAGGCAAGAGAACCGAACCTTTTGAACAGTATGTCAGGTAAAGTTGCCGGTTTGCAAATTACCAACAGCCCTACAGGTTTGGGTGGTTCTGCCCGAGTTTCTATACGTGGCGATGCTTCTTTGAACATTAATGGTAACTCGCCATTATTTATTGTAGATGGTACACCTATTAGTAATGAAATTGTAGGGTCTAGCGGATCGGGTACGCAAAGTGTAGATTATGGTAATGGTGCTGCAGAAATCAATCCGCAGGATATTGAATCGATCAACGTATTAAAAGGTCCGGCTGCAGCAGCACTTTACGGGTCAAGAGCTGCGAATGGTGCAATTATTATTACGACCAAGAAAGGAACATCTCAAAGCAGTAAACTGGGAGTGTCCTTTAATACCGGTATTACCATTGAAAATGTATTGATGTTACCAGATTGGCAAAATGAATATGGCCAAGGTAACAATCAACAGTTCTCTTTTGTTGACGGTAGCGGTTCTGGTATTGCCGATGGTGTTGATGAAAGTTGGGGACCTCGTTTAGATACCGGACTTATGATCGCACAATTTGATTCCCCAAGAACAGACGGTACTCGTGGTGGCGATACTTTTGTTAGTGATGCCGATATAATTCCAACGCCATGGGTTTCTCAACCGGATAATACTAGAGATTTCTTTGAAACGGGAATAACAAAGACCAACAGCATCGCTATCTCTAAAAGTGGCGAAATGGGGAACATGCGTTTGTCTTTTCAGAATTTAGATCAGGAAGGTACATTACCGAATACGGATTTAAAGAGAAATACTTTGAGCTTTTCTGGTACCATGAACGTATCGGATAAGGTTAAGGTAAATGCCAATATGAACTATGTTAAAACTGACAGTGACAACAGACCTGCGGTTGGTTATGGTACAGAAAGTATTATGTACTTGTTTATCTGGTACGGTCGTCAATTGAATACTAACAATTTGAGAGATTATTGGCAGCCAGGTTTAGAGGGTACGCAGCAGTTCAACTACAACTACAACTACCACGATAACCCTTACTTTACCATGTATGAGAATACAAATGCGCAAGACAAGGATCGTATGTTCGGTAATGTGAGCCTTACCTATGACATCAGCAAAAACTGGAAATTATTATTACGTAGTGGTCGCGATTTCTATAGAGATTTTAGAGTTCGTAAAAGAGCGTTTAGCACACAGCGTTTTCCATTTGGTACATACCAAGAGGATAATATTTTCTTCGAAGAAAGTAACTCAGATTTCTTATTGAGTTATGATAAGGATTTTGGTGAAAAATTCAATTTAAATGTTTCTGCAGGTGGAAACCAATTGCGCCAAAAGCAAGATTTCACTAAAAGTGTTGCACCACAATTAATTAATCCTGAGGTGTACTCTTTTAACAATAGTAGACAGGCGGTACAGGTAAGTTCTAACAACAGTGAAAAACGCATCAACAGTTTATATGGGTATGCACGTTTTAGTTATGACAATGTATTGTTCATGGATGTTACCGGTAGAAATGACTGGTCTAGTACTTTGCCTGAAGGAAATAACTCTTATTTCTACCCTTCGGTAACACTAAGTGGTGTTGCCAGTGATATGTTCAATATGCCAGACTGGGTAACGTTTGCGAAAGTAAGGGCTGCTTATGCTGAAGTGGGTAATGATACCGATGCATATAGATTACGTAGCTTCTATCAAAATGAGACTGCTTTTGATAGTTCTACACCTATATTGACGGAATCATCGTTGATACCGAATGCTGATTTGAAACCTGAGATTACGGGTTCTTATGAATTTGGTTTAGATCTACGCTTTTTACAAAGCAGAATTAACTTAGACCTTACGTATTATGACAGTTCTACTAAAAACCAGATTATCAATATTAGTACAGATATCGCTAGTGGTTACAGTAGTCAATTGATCAATGCAGGTGAGGTTCGTAACTACGGTTTTGAAGCTATTGCGAACTTTGTTCCGGTACTTACAGATAACTTTAAATGGAGCTCTACTTTCAATTTTGCGAGCAATAAAAGTGAAGTGACCGATTTAGGTGATGATATTCAATTTACGTTGACCGAAGCGAACGGGGCATTTATTCAAGCTCGTGAAGGTGGTTCTATCAGTGCGATATACGGTAGAGGTTTTCAAAGGGTAGAAGATGAGGATAGCGAGTATTTTGGTCAAATGATTATCAATAATCAAGGTATTCCTGAGCGTACCGATGATTTGGTATACCAGGGTGATTATGCACCAGACTTTACTTTGGGCATGCAAAATACGTTCAAGTATAAGAATGTTGATCTAGGATTTTTGATTGATACCAGACAAGGTGGTATCGTAGTTTCTAGAACAAAAACCATTGGTAGTACTTCTGGTCAATTGCAAGAAACATTGGAAGGTAGAGAAACAGGTATCGTTGCAGACGGTGTAGTTAATACTGGTACAGCCGAGAGTCCTAATTATGTGCCAAATACCGTAAATGTAGATGCTAGAACATATAACAATAGATACTATGAAAGGGATAATGTTGAAGCGGCAAAGTATGATGCTTCTTACACTAAACTTCGTGAGGTTTCTTTAGGGTATTCTTTCCCACAGAAAATGATCAACCAATTGCCTATTACTAATGCAAGAATTTCTGTAACAGGTAGAAACTTGATTTTATGGACAGATAACCCACATTTTGACCCTGAAACTGTTGGGGTGTCGGGTGGTACGCTACAACCGGGTATTGAGAATATGTCTTACCCAAGCTCACGTTCGTTTACCTTCAATTTACAGGTTAATTTCTAAGAGTAGAAGAAACTATTAAATAAAGAAATCATGAAAAAAACACTATTATTTATATGTTCTCTGGTACTGGCAATTAGCTGTACCGAAGATTTTGAAACGATTAATATTAATCCTAATTACCCTGCTTCTGCAGAGCCAGGTCTATTATTGCCAGGTGTACAAAGAGAGATGGCCTATAACTGGGGTGGTCAAGGTTGGGAAGAAGGTTTTACCGTAGTACAATATGGCGCAAGACTGCAGTTTACTAGTGGGGATACCTATAACTGGTCTCCTTCCGGTGATCCTTATGATAACGCTTATGCATCTTTAAGGGATGTGGAAAATATTATTAGGGATACCGAAGCTAACGAAGATGCCCAGAATTATTACGGTGTTGCCTTGGTAATGAAATCTTGGATCTATTCTTATGTTACCGATGCTTACGGAGATGTGCCTTACTCAGAAGCTACCATGGGTATTGAGAATGGTAATGTTACTCCTGCTTTTGATGCTCAAAGTGCTATATATGCCGGTATTTTGGAAGATTTGGAAACAGCGAATACGGTTTTAACAGATGCCGATAATATTTCAGGTGATATTTTTTACGATGGCGATATTGAAAAATGGAGAAAATTTGCCAATTCGTTAAGATTGCGTTTGTTAATGAGAATCAGTGATGTGGATAATGCAACCGCAGTAGCTGGTATGACTCAAATTACGAGTAATCCTTCTGCATACCCTATTTTTGAGAGTAATGAGGACATGACTTTCGTGGCATGGAATTCAGATAATCCTCAGCCAAAATATGACACACGTAGTGGTAGTTTTGATGAGGTTCGTTTAAGCCAAACCTTAGAAACTCGTTTAAAGGATTTGAACGATAACAGATTGTATGTTTTCGCACAGCCTACTACAGCTTCTGAAAAGGGAATTTTCTCTGAAGATTTTGATGATTATGTAGGTATGCCAAATGGTTTGGATGATGAGGCTGCATTAGGCTACAGTCCGTCTGGAAACCCAGATGAGTCCGGATCTAATTTCATTTCAAGATTGGGTATTTTGTTGGGCTGTAGAGCCTGTAACCCAGAGCAGGCATCTGCTACCGCTTCACAGACCATTATCATGAGCTATTCTGAACTACAGTTCATTTTGGCAGAGGCTTCGGAAAGAGGATTCATTTCTGCAGGTGATGCGGCAACGTACTATGAAAACGGAATTAGAGCTTCTTTTGAGTACTACACAGAAAGAGTTGCCGCTGGCGGATGGTCAGATATTGCCAATGCCATGCAGGCTACAGATTTAGAAGGGTATGTAGCTCAGGTTGATGTTGCACTTACAGGTGCAACGGATGTTAACTTGGCTAAAATTGCACTTCAAAAATGGATTTCTCTTTTCTATACCGGTTTTGAAGGCTGGTCCGATTGGAGAAGAACGGGAATGCCAGAGGTTATTCCTGGTCCTGATGCCGTGAACGATGGTATGGTACCGGTTCGTTTTCAATATCCTAATTCTGTAAAATCTACGAACAGCGAAAACTACAATGCCGCTGTACAAAGTATGGGTGCAGATGATATTAATACCAAACTTTGGTGGGATGTTGATTAAGCATAGGGTTAACAAATACACTTCAATTATTGCACTGACCATAGGGATGACCTCCCTATGGTCTTGTGATTATGACAAGTTGGATAATATGGGTGCGGAAAATACCCACGTTGTGGTCATCGGTTTTGATGGGTTGAGTCCAGACGGACTCCAGAATGCAGATACGCCTACTTTCGATAAACTAATGCAAGAAGGTGCATCTACCATGCATGCTAGGGCAGTATTGCCAACGAGTTCAAGCACCAATTGGGCTTCTATGATTATGGGAGCAGGACCAGAGCAACACGGTATTACTTCCAATTCATGGGAGAAGGATAATTTAGTTTTACCGGCAGTTACGCAGAGCGAACCGTTTTTATTTCCTAGTATTTTTCATTTGATACGTGAACAACGAAAATCGGAGAAAATCGGAGCCATTTATCATTGGGGCGGTTTTGGTCGCTTATTTGAAAAAAGTGCCGTTGATTTTGACGAAAATCCGGCTACGGAAGAAGAGACTGCCGTAAATGCCAGTAGTTATATTAAAGTAGAACAACCGTTATTTACGTTTATTCATTTTGACCATATTGACCACGCAGGTCATGAGTTTGGGCATGGTACAAAGGAGTATTATGCATCTGTTGAAAAGGGAGATTCATTATTGGCTGAGATTATGAAAGCAATAGCGGAATCTGATATGGCAGATAATACCATGGTCATCATTAGTTCCGATCACGGGGGTACAGGAAAAGGGCACGGTGGTGAATCTATGGATGAAATAGAAATACCATTTATCCTTTGGGGAAAGGGTATTAAAAAGGAATACCAAATTAAATACCCGGTATATCAATATGATAATGCAGCAACCGTTGCTCATGCCTTGAATATAAAAACACCGCGTGCTTGGATTGGTAGACCTGTACATGAGGCATTTGAGGGTGAAACAATAGAAGATGATTATCCTGTTTTGGTACAATTGAAAAAACCGGAATTGTCTAATCCGGCAAAAGGCTATGCTGCTGAAGGCGGACTGTTCAATGATTCCGCTGAACTCATTTTAAAGAATCCGAATGCCAAGGGTGAAATAAAGTACACATTAGATGGTAGTATGCCAAAACCTGATGCTGATACCTTCAAGGTAACAAAGTTGCTTAAAGAAAATACAGTGGTGAAAAGCGCTGTTTTTGTAGATGGAAAATTAAGTAGTGCGGTAAGTGAAGCCTATTTCAGAATAAAACCAAATACACTTCAAGCACCTATTTCTTATGAGGTTTTTCATTTGAATAACCTGTCGTTTATTCGATCCATCGGCAATAGAAAACCAGATGCTACAGGTAGCGTATTCGAATTTTCATCGGAAGAGGTGCGTCAACATATTCAATCAAATACGCTGTTCCGCTTTAAAAGTATACTTGAAATACCTACGAATGACAACTATAATTTTGCCATAAGATCAGATGATGGTAGTCAGTTATTTATTGATGGTGATTTGGTGGTAGATAACGATGGTGACCACGGCGTAAGAACAAAAAACGGAAGCATTGAACTTGAAAAAGGGAAGCATACCGTTGAGGTACTTTGGTTTAATGGTGGAGGTGACGGTTGGTTAGATGTGTATGTGAAAAGTAGTGAAATGCCCAATCAGATTTTGTCGACCAATCTTTTAAGAAACTAACATTGAAAAAGTACAAATACCTCTTAATTATACAGATTCTTTTGGTATCGGCATTTTGTTATTCTCAGGGTATCGATAAGCAATTACCCAGCTGGGAAGAGGGAATGATGGATATTCACCATATCAATACAGGTAGGGGAGATGCCGCTTTTGCCATTTTACCGGACGGTACTACTTTATTGATCGATGCTGGCGATATGTCTGAGACCCACCCCAGAACCTTGTCGGCAAGAAATGCACCCAGATTGCCAAATACAAATAAAACAGCACCAGAGTGGATCGTTGATTACATGCATCAGTTTTTTCCGAAAGGATATAAAAAACAACTGGATTATGCGCTGATCACACACTATCATGATGATCATTTTGGTGAATTGGATAGTTTAAGGGTAAAAGCCGAAAATGGTGATTATAGGCTCACTGGTATTACTGAAGTAGGCAATAAGTTTAATATACATAAAGTGTTGGATAGAGGCTTTACATACCCCATTAATTTACGTAACCCCGAGATTCAAAATCAAGAAAGGTTTCAAAATGATGCCTATGGTATGGTGCCGACGCTTAAGAACTATTGGAAGTTTCTAGCGGCTGAACAAACTCGAAATGGTTTGGTACACGAGCAATTGATACCAGGGCAAAATAACCAGATCGTTTTGGTGAACAAAGCGAAAAAGTATCACAATTTTAATATTCGCAATATAGCCGTAAACAGAACGGTTTGGACAGGTGTGGGTAATGATACATTGTCTCTTTTTTCAAAAGGGGAATTCCCGGGTGAGAATAATTTGAGTACCTGTGTTAAAATTAGCTATGGTAAGTTCGATTATTTTACCGGCGGAGATATAAGTGGAGTAAATGGTATAGGTGCTACCGATGATAATTCTGTGGAATCTAATATTGCACCCGTTATTGGAGCGGTAGATATGGCAACCTTAAATCATCATGGCAATCGCGATTCGCAGAATGATGTCTACGTGCGCACATTGAGACCACGGGTATGGATTCAACAAAATTGGTCATCAGACCATCCGGGTGATGAAGTATTGAGAAGAATAACATCCAAAGAACTATATCCAGGAGAGCGTGACATATTTTCTAACGTCATGTTACAGGCAAATAAAGATGTTATTGGTGGTAGACTGGATCAATACAAAAGTCAAAATGGTCATATAGTGCTACGCGTATATCCTAATGGAAATAGCTACTCCATTTTTATACTTGATGATACCACTGACAAAAGAGAAATAACCGCAAAATTCGGACCGTATGAATCAAGATAAACTACAGAATAAACGTACCGAAGGCGATATAAACAATACCAAGGCAAGAAATGAGTGGATTGAAGGTATCACTGATCTTAAGACCTTAAAATTATTGGAAAAAGATGCGCGATACTTTTTTCATCAAGCATTATCTACTCCGTGCTTAGATGTGCTCGGTGATTGTAACGGCGCGCATATAGAAAATATATCTGGTAAGCGATATCTTGATTTTCATGGTAACAATGTGCATCAATTAGGATTTTCGCATCCTAAATTGGTAAAGCGTTTAACCGAGCAATTACAGGGCTTATCTTTTTCTACCCGAAGATATACGAACGAGCCTGCTATAAAATTTGCAGAGAAGCTTACCTCCTTACTTCCTTCAGATCTAAATCGGATTTTAATGACCCCAAATGGTAGTTCGGCAATCGGTATTGCCCTGAAACTGGCACGAGCCATTACGGGCAAGTTTAAAGTGGTCTCTTTTTGGGATTCTTTTCATGGCGCATCTTTAGATGCAATCAGTGTTGGTGGCGAAGCCGTTTTTAGGGAGTATATGGGTCCCATGATGCCGGGTGTGGAACGCATTCCGCCACCAGTAACCTATCGTGGAATTTTTGAAGGTAATGAAGCCAAATGTTTGGAGTATTTAGAATATGTTTTCGCCAAAGAAGGTGATATTGGTGCTTTTGTTGCCGAAACCGTCAGAAATACCGATGTGCAATTACCATCTGTAGGGTTTTGGAAAGAAGCACGTGCCCTGTGCGATAAATATGGGGTGGTACTTATTTTAGATGAAATTCCCATTGCCTTAGGTAGAACAGGTAAAATGTTCGCTTTTGAGCATTATGACATTGAACCAGATATTCTTTGTTTGGGCAAAGGATTGGGCGGCGGAATTTTTCCTCAGGCATGTATAGTTACCAGAGATAGGTATAACACATTCCCAGATATTTCATTGGGTCATTATACCCATGAGAAAAGTCCGTTAGGTGCCATGGCAGCTTTAACTACCTTAGAAATTATTGAGGACGAAAAAATCTTGCATAAGGTTGCCGGTGACTCGCTTAACATGTGTACATCAATGACCATATTAAAAGAAAAGTATGAACTGATCGGAGACATACGTGGTCGAGGTCTACTGTGGGGTGTTGAATTGGTTACCGATAGGGAAACAAAAGAAAAGGCGGTGCAGCAAGCAGAACAGGTAATGTACGAATGCCTTAAAAACGGATTGAGTTTTAAGGTGTCTGCCGGCAACGTACTACAGTTGGCGCCAGCTTTGACCATCTCAAGAAAAGAATTAAAAGAAGCTTTACTAATTTTAGAAAATGCACTGGATAGTGCGAGTAAATAGATACGTATGAAAACAATAAAATTTAATGTGATGGTAGCCCTTTTGTGGGGAGCTGTAATGTATGCCCAAGAAAAGGCAACTTTTTTAGTTCAGCCTTATTTGCAAGATGCGAACCCTACCGAAATTACCATTATGTGGGAGACTTCGTTAGGTGAAGAGAGTGTTGTAGAATATGGAACTTCACCAAAATTGGGAAAAAAGGCAAACGGAAATGCTTATGATATTAACTTCAGTGCTTCTCGTATTCATGAAGTGCACTTAACCGGACTCAAAAGGTTTACTACGTATTATTATCGGGTAAAGACCGGTAAGCTGTTATCCGATATTTTTCAGTTTAAAACTCCTCCATTTGCCAGTGATAACGAATCGTTCAACTTTTTAGCGATGAGCGATATGCAAATAGATCATCAGAATCCAGATAAGTTCAATGAAATTGTAAATAAAGGAGTGCTTCCTTTTTTAAAGTCGGAATATGGTAACAACGTGCCAGATGATTTGGCCATGGTATTGATTCCCGGAGATTTGGTGGAAAACGGAGCAAAATATGAGCAATGGCAGAATGACTTCTTTGAGCCCGCGCAAAACCTATTTGCTGAAGTACCGGTGTATCCTGTATTGGGAAATCATGAACGAAACTCCAACTATTATTTCAAGTATTTCAGTCTACCAAAGAACGGTACGCCTGCATATGCAGAACATTGGTGGTATAAAGATTATGG